>Ga0131853_10002779_pt1 | contig 31370 bp, 23 predicted proteins | sample TergutLab28metaG_FD_92764 | JGI IMG/M metagenome (GOLD analysis project Ga0131853, IMG submission 92764) | Labiotermes labralis P1 segment gut microbial communities from Petit-Saut dam, French Guiana - Lab288 P1 (version 2) (version 2) | ecosystem: Host-associated > Arthropoda: Insects >... | reverse complement strand
GCAATTTCATTTGTGTGATGAACATTTATATGATCAATGCCGCCACAATGGATATCAAAGGTTTCACCTAAAAACTTCATGCTCATTGCGCTACATTCAATATGCCAGCCTGGATATCCCCTTCCCCATGGAGAATCCCATATCATTGTCTGATTTGCAAATTTTGACTTTGTAAACCATAAAACAAAATCATATGGATTCTTTTTATTGCTATCTACCTCAATTCTGGCGCCTGCATGGAGCTTTTGCTTGTCCAAAAGCGCAAGTTTTCCATAATCAGGGAATTTATCAATTGAAAAATATACGTTGCCGCCTGAAATATACGTATATCCTTTTTCTTCAAGCCTTTTGATGAGGTCGATCATTTCCTGGATATTATCTGTAGCTTTAGTAATAATATCTGGTTTTATGATGTTCAGGGTTTCTGTATCTTTAAAAAACGCTTCTGTATAATATTCCGCAATTTCCCAGGCTGTTTTACCTGCTTCTCTTGCAGATTTTTCCATTTTATCTTCGCCACTGTCGCCATCATCAGTAAGATGGCCTACATCGGTGATGTTCATCATGTGTTTTACTTTGTAACCAAGATAAGCTAATACCCTGTTTAGTACATCTTCGAAAACATATGTGCGCAGGTTTCCTATATGTGCAAAGTTATACACAGTAGGTCCGCACGCGTAGATTGAAACTTCATTTTTAGTTATGGGCAGAAAGTCCTGAAGTTCTCTCCCCATAGTATTAAACAGTTTTAGTCCCATTTTTCTCCGATATAGTTTTACATTTGGTGTAGAAACTTGTCTAATTTGCAAGTATCATCATTATGTGGAAAGTTTACGCAAATTATTTAATAAAATCAATATAGAAGGGAAATTACTGTTTAACGAGCCTCTTTCTGGTCACTGCACATTTAAAATAGGGGGCAATGCAGAAGTATTTGCGGTTCCTTCGAGTATAAGAGATATGGAAATTATACTTTCTGAAATAAAAAAAGCTTCTGTTCCATATCTTATTCTTGGAGAAGGCGCTAATATCCTTTTTAGCGATAATGGATTTAGCGGCGTAATTATTAGTACAACAAACCTTAATAAGGTATCTATAAAAGATGATATGGTTTATGCAGAAGCAGGCGCAAAGGTAAGTAATCTGGCTGAATTTTCATGCAAAAGTTATTTGTCGGGACTTGAATATTTTTATGGTATGCCCGGAACAACTGGCGGAAGTATTTATATGAATGCAAGATGTTTTGGACAATCTGTTTCAGATGTTCTAAATAACGTAACTTACATAAATAAATTGAGCGAGATTTCTACTTATAAGACTGATAAAAATGATTTTGACTACAAAGTTTCCCCTTTTCAGAATAATGAAGGTATTATCATTGGCGCGGAGTTTAAACTTGGAGAAAACAAAGAAGTAGATCTTTTGGAAAAAATGGCTGATTTTAAAAAAGAGCGGCAAACAAAAGGGCACTATGATTTTCCTTCGGCTGGGTCGGTTTTTAAGAATAACAGGGATTTTGGGGAACCTTCCGGCAAAATTATTGATAGCCTTGGGTTAAGAGGTTTTTCGATTGGGGGAGCAATGATCTCCCCTTTACATGCAAATATAATTGTCAACATGAATAATGCTCTTGCGAAAGATGTTAAAGAGCTTGTAACGCTGATCCAGGAAAAAGTTTATAATGCTTATGGTTATACACTTGAGCGTGAGATTATTTATATAGATTAAAATCCGCTTATTATTACGTTTTACAGCTTGATTTATGACTTTTAAGAGGAAAAAAAAACATTTCTCCCTCTTCTCTTTTTTCTTTAACATGAGATTATCTTGGATTAAAAGATTCTTTATGCTATAATTATATTACTAAAATAGCATTTAAAAAAGGGAGAACTATATGTTTGGCGTACTCAAAGAAAATTCCTTAAAAAAGACTAATAATCCGACTGCGAAGGCCAATTCCAGCGTATTAGCACGGAGAATAACCATCCTTTGCCTTTCTCTGGTGTTTTCTATTTCAATAATTACTACAGTGCTGTCTCTTTTAAGCCTGTCCAACTTCACTAATCAGAATCTGCAGATCCGGGCGGAAATCAGCGTGGACTTAATAAATGCTGAAGTTCAGAATTCGCTGAATGCTGCCATTAATATGACAAATACTCTGGCGGTTATGGCCCCAACTATTGATTCTCAAGCGGAAATGGAAAGAATTTTTAATAATTTGCTGGATGTAGTACCTTCGATTTTTGAAATATACTTTGGCACCACCCTCTCCCGGTTCGACGGTGGTCATTTTGTTACTGCCACAGATTGGGATCCTTACGGTGACAACCCCCAATGGGATCAGACAAGGCGACCCTGGTTCATAACCGCAATGCAAAGGGCCCATTCGACTGTGATTACCGACCCTTATGTGGATGATTCCACCGGGGAAATTTGCGTAACCATAGTCAGGACAGCAGAAGCCAATGGGCAAATTATCGGAGTTGTGGGAACAGATGTATTTCTTGATGAGCTTACCAGACTTGTTGTCGATCACAAGATAACCAGTGACGGGAGTACTTTTATCATTAACAAAGAGGGTTTTTACATAGTGAATCAGGATCAGTCTCTGGTAATGAATGAAAACTTTTTTGAGACCACAGGCAGCCATCTGCGAAACATCACTTCTTCAACAGGCGTACAGGTTATAGTAGAGGGGACCACGTACTGGGCATCTGTTCCAGTAACTGGTATGGACTGGTTTATAATTTCCACCGGCTCTACAGACGAGTTTACCAAGTATTTCTGGCAGCTTTTATGGATAACCGTTATTGTCGTACTGGTACTCTCTATTGTCGCAACCATTATTTCCCTCCGCTTCAGCACGATCCTCACGAAGCCCATTACAAAGCTTTCAGGTATACTAAAACTAATTGCCGATGGGGATCTTACCCAAACAATTGAAGTAAAAGGAAAAGATGAAATCTCCACAATGACCCGTATGTTAAAAGAAACCCAGGAAAGCCTCAGAGGTCTGATTGGCGATATTGTTACCGGGGCAAGAAAGCTGGAAAGCGTTGGCGACGAGCTTTCTGACATAATGGCAAAATCTGCAGAGGCTATTTCCCAAATAAACGTTAATATGCAGAATATGACAGAAAAATCTATCAGCCAATCCACCAGTGTAACAGAAACAAATGCGACGATGGTGCAAATTGTCAATAATATCGAAAGTTTAAATCAGAATATTGGGACCCAGTCCGCAAGCGTCAGCCGATCCTCTGTTGAAATAGAGAAAATGATTAAACAGATCAGCGAGGTAACCCAATCGCTTGTTCTTAATGAAAAGAATGTCGGGAATCTAACTGCTGCGTCAGTAGAAGGCTATGATGCGGTCAGGAAAATGACAGATGATATTACTACAGTCATGCAGGAATCCGAAAGGCTTTATGCGATCAACAAGGTTATCCAGGACATAGCCAGCCAGACCAACCTTCTGGCAATGAATGCGGCAATTGAAGCTGCCCATGCGGGAAGCGTAGGAAAAGGCTTTGCAGTAGTGGCTGGTGAAATTCGTAAACTCGCTGAATCATCAAGCGGGCAGGCAAAAACCGTTTCTGATGTTTTAAGGAAGATAAAAAGCGCCCTGGACAGCATAAACAGCGCGTCAGACGAGGTGCTTGACAGGTTCGCGCTTATTGACGGGGCTGTAAAAACAGTTACAGAACAGGAGAATAATATTCGAATTGCCATGGAAACCCAGAATGCTGAAAGTAAAGAAATTTTCAATGCTATGCAGAATTCTCAGGAGATTACGGAAAAAGTACGCCAAAGTTCCGGAGAAATGCTTACAGGAAGCCGTGAAGTAATCGAAGAAGGAAAGAACCTTGAGGGGGCGACATCGGCGCTGACTATCGGTATAAATGAGGTATCGCAGGGCCTTTCAACCCTGAATGCCACAGTTTCGCGGGCAGATGAAATAGGGCGGGAAAACAAAGAGAGCGTCAATGTTCTTTTGCGGGAAGTCTCCCATTTTAAGACATAAGTTGAATGTTATAACGTTAGCGCCAGGCACGGATGCTGCTATTGGCTCTAACGCAAAAGTAAAATTAAAAACGTTATTTAACTTGAATTTTCTGGTAATATTTCGTATAATGATACAAGAATAATTTAATTAAGGAGAATTTGTATGGATAAAGATATTACTGTATGGGATGCTGCTTATTCAGTTGGTCATCCAACCATAGATGATCAGCATAAAAACCTGGTGAATATGATTAATGATCTATTTCAGTTGAATAACGACGGAACTGCTACAAAAGCAGCCTTTGCCATAGCTTTTCGCAAAGCAGGTGATTATGCTCAGACTCATTTTAATGATGAAGAAAAAATTTTAGAAAAGATTGGTTACCCGAACTTGGCGGAACATAAAAAAGAACATATAACTTTTATAAATGAAGTATGGAGTCAGTTTACGTTATTTAATGAAGGCAATGCATCGCTTGTTGATTTGGCCAGATTTCTTAAAAAATGGCTTTTAACCCACATTGCTGTAAGCGATAAAAAATACGCCCCTTATCTCGTAAAAAAGTAACATATTCATTCCCATATAACATAATACTTAAAGCGCCAATAACTGCAAATTAACGAATGTCGCTAAAAAGAGACAAATCTCCTGTTTTCGTGTTTAGCTTGACTTTTTCTTGAAATTATTGTATAGTCAGACTAGTCAGACTATACAAGCAAAATTAGTTTAATTGGAGTCAGTGCCATGAATACACAGAAAAAAAACCTTGTTTGGCAATTACAGGAAGCAAAGGCCATGTTCAGCGAAGTCATTAAAGCGGCGGCATTAAAACCCCAGACAATCACAATCCGGGGCAAAGAAGCAGCCGTAATCTTGTCTGTACAGGAGTATAAAAAACTTATCCGTCCCAGTCAGACACTTTACGAATTTATTCAAAAATCCCCGCTCCGCGATGTTGATCTTGAATTACCGCAGCGGCTGCAGGAAGAAATGAGGGAAATTAATCTGTGAAGTACCTCCTGGACACAAATATTATTTCGGAAATGCAAAAATCAAAGTGCAATTCCAATGTTAAGGCTTTTACAGACAGGATACCCATGGAAGATATGTATATTTGTGCCATTTCCATTGGAGAATTGTGTTATGGCATGGAAAAGCTTCCCCACGGTAAAAAGAAGCATGATTTGGCTATTTGGCTCTATACTAAATTACCCCAGTGGTTTTACGGCCGCATAGTTTCCCATGATACGGACACAATGACAGAATGGGGAAGAATCCGTGCCAGGGTGGCAAGGACTATGCCTGTCGTTGATTCTCTTATCGCATCAGCGGCCATAACTCACCACATGACTCTGGTTACGAGAAATACAAAGGACTTCCAGGACATCGAAGGAATTATTTTAATCAATCCATGGGAATAATCCCGTTATGTACGTCCCTTCGGGCCGTGCACCGATAGGAAGGATTTAACGCGGCTAGTCAGCCGCTTGGCGGTGTCTCCCACGGAACATTGGCATTTTTCTGCAAATTCCTTCTCGCATCGAACCTTTGGTTCGCGGCGCAAAGAACGCAAGCTGTTATTCGAAAGCCTTTTTCTTCCTTGGCGCCTTAGCGAGAGCTTCTTCTGTTTTTTTATCCCGCACTACCCATCGCGTTCCTTACGGCCACGTGCCATGGACCTGAATGGGAAGAAGGGCAGTATCGCTATTATTCGTTGAGTCAATACCAAGAGCACCATTGCTATTACCGCCAAATGTCCAGGGGACGCCGGTGGTTCTGATAGCCAAAGAGTGAGAGTCAGCCCCGGCAGCCGGAAATACCCAATTTGTATCTGTTCCTACCTGTTGCGGAGTGTTGGTAGTCCCTGATATTGTATCCTGACCTGTACGCCCGTGGAGATTCCGTCCCCATGCCCAAAGACTTCCATTGGTTCTGAGACCTAAAGAGTGAAGACCGCCTGCGCTTACAAAAGCCCAATTTGTATCTGTTCCTACCCGCTGCGGAGTGTTGGTAGTCCCTGTTGTGGTGTTTAAACCTGTTCTTCCAAATTCGTTATTTCCCCAGGCATAAAGGCTGCCGTTAGTTCTGATGCCTAAAGAGTGCCCAAGGCCAGCCGAAACAAAAACCCAATTACTGGCTCCCTGTATCTGTACCGGCGCAGTGACATTTCCTGTTGTCTCGCCTAAACCAGTTCCTCCATCCGTATGATTTCCCCAAGCCCAAAGGCTGCCGTCAGTTCTGATTGCCAAACTATACCAATTGCTGCCGCTAGTAAAAGCCCAGTTATATCCATTGCCAAGTCTTGTGGGGATATTTCTGTTTGTTCCAGCGCCCATATTGCCAAGACCAAGCTGGCCTTGATCGTTTGCACCCCAAACCCAAAGGCTGCCGTTGGTTTTTATTGCCAAAGAGTGATGGTTACCGCCGCTTACGAAAGCCCAGTCGTTATCAGTACCCACTCTGGTAGGAATATGCCTTGCCGTTAAATCACTACCTTGCCCAAGTTGACCAGAAGCGCCCCTTCCCCAGGCCCAAAGGCTGCCGTCAGTTTTGATACCTAAAGCGTGATGGCTGCCAGCCGAAATAAAAGCCCAGTCATTATCAACACCTACTCTTTCAGGAGCAGGTCTGTTTGTTGTATTATTGAGCCCCAATACTCCTTCCGAGTTAGAACCCCATGCCCATAGGCTGCCATCTGCTTTGATTACAAAATTAAATTGATTTCCGGCAGATATGGTTGAGGCTGCATTAATATGTATTGTTGCAGTACTGCTAATGGCTGTATTTACAGTTGATCTGGCTCTAACTGTAATGGTTCTTTGGGTTTCGTCGCGGGCAATGGTTAGAGTATTCCCGGTGATGGTAGTTTGCGCATGCCTAGAGCCGACAATTTCCCATGTTACAGTTTGCGCCGGACTGCCTGTTCCGGTAACTGTTGCGGCAAGGCTGTGGCTTGCGCCCCGTGCGAGGAGTACGGTCCTTACTGTTACGCCGGTTACGGTGGTACCCCCCCCCCGCTTCCGCTGCCAGTGCCACTACCTCCGGTGCTGCCTGTACCGCTAGCTTCAACTTCGTTGTTGTCGCCACTACCATCACCGCAGGCTGTCATACTAAACCCGATAAACATCACAAGAATTAGAATACTAAAAATTTTAATTATGTTTTTCATAGCTAAACTCCTATTTACGCCGCGCTAGCAGCGAAGTTAATAGAACATCACTGTATCGCAATGATGAAAACTCCTATCTGATTTCTGATTTTAGCAATAAAAAATAGGAAATTAACGAATGTCGCTAAAAAGTGACAAATCTTTTGTCTATGGCTTCAGCAGCTCTGCTACCAGTGTTACAAAATTATTAAGCTCGTAGGGTTTTGTCATGTAACTATCGCCGCCGGCATTTATTCCGGAGATTACATCATCGCTTGTATCCATCGCAGTCAGCACCAATACAGGTACACTTGACGTTTTCCGCAGTTGGCGCAGGAAATCCAGCCCGTTCCCATCCGGCAGCATAACATCAAGAATGATGGCGCCGGGAGCTTCTTCCCCAATGCTGGCCCGCGCCTGTGCCAATGTGTAAGCCTGGCGCACTTTATAGCCCCGGCGTTCCAATATTCGTTTATTGCTGGCTTGTACGTTTATATCATCTTCTACCAATAAGAGACATTTCTTTTCCATTTCCATACTATTGCACTAAATTGTGGGGAATTTACCAAATGTCGCTAAAAAGTGACAAATCTTTTTTGGAGCAGCCTCAATCATTCCAGTTCAAAAACATAACCTTCGCTACGTTCAGATGAAACAGTATACCCGGAGCCTTCAAGTTTTTTCCTGAGTTTATACACCATATTTCTAAGGGCGCTGGTATCAAGGGGCATTCCATGTCCCCATACTTTTTCAAACAGGTAATCTGCATTCATTGTTTTATCCGGGTGTTGAACGAAAAGCTGGAGAAGGGAATATTCTTTTTTTGAAAGCAGCATATCTTCGCCGTTTACAAACGCCATCCCCGATGTAGTATCCAGTTTCAGTAAACCCGCACTCAGGGTTTCAGGGATAAGCTGCGAGCGGCGCAGGAGAGCCGCCACCTGGGCAACAAAAATATCAAGATCGTAAGGCTTTGTCAGGTAATTATCGCCGCCCGCGCTGATTCCACAGATTACATCATCGCTTGTATCCATTGCCGTAAGCACCAATACAGGTATATTTGATGTTTTTCTGAACTGGCGCAGGAAATCCAGCCCGTTTCCGTCAGGCAGCATTATATCAAGAACGATGGCGCTGGGAGCTTCTTCGCCAATGATCGCCTTCGCTTCGGCCAATGTGTAAGCCTGGCGCACTTTATAGCCGCGACGTTCCAGTATTCTTTTATTGCTGGCTTGTACGTTTTTATCATCTTCAACCAATAAGAGATAGTTATTATCCATTTTCAGATCTCTCCTGCTGTGAATCTTTAATTATGGGTATACTAAAACTGACAGTTGTTCCCTGCCCGTATTCACTTTCAACCGTAATTGTGCCGTTGTGAGCTTCAATGGCGGCTTTGCATATTGGAAGCCCCAGGCCTGTACCGTCCTCGGATACGCCGCGCTTGAATATATGGGGCAGTAATTCTGGTTTTACTCCACTGCCCGTATCTTTTATCCTCACGACTATTTTACCGTCCTCTACCACCGCGTTTATTGAGATCGTACTGTTTTTTGTATAACGGTTTGCGTTGGACAATAAATTGGAAAATACATGAAGCAGCAAATCTGAATCGCCGAATATAAACGGAAGGGGTTGCGGAATATCAAGCGATAAGGTATTGCCTTTCCGTTCCAATAAGGCACGGTATGTTACCGAACTTTCGCGCAATAAGGGGGTTATGTCTATTCGCGCCATGTCGCGGCGCTCCTCGTTTAAGGTTGTGTTTCCCATTGCGTTATTCATCATACGGGCTATACGCATGGTTTCTTTTTGCGTGTTTTTGAGAATCTCGCGCATTACCTTTTCATCGAACTCAAAATCGAGCATATCCGCGGCATCAGCGACACCCACAGATACAACAGTAAGGGGCGTTTTTAGGTCGTGGTTCAGATTCTTAAAAAATTCGGTTTTCATGCGGTTAAGGCTTTCAAGGGATGCGTTGTCAGCTTCAAGCTGCCGCAATAAAATTTTCGATTGCTCGTACTTATTTAGCTGAATATATGATTTCTCCAGAATACGCGCGAGCGCGCCTATTTCGTCGCCCGAACGCACATCAATTGAGTTCTCACTTACTTCTGCCATGTTGATTTTGCCGGATGAAACTTTACCCGCGAAATTCCCTATTTCAACAAGGGGTCTGGAAATTTGACCCGATAAACGCTGGGTAAGAACCAGCGCAACACTTATGGAAACAGCTATAACGGTTATAATCGTTATTAAGAGCGCGTTAAACCAAAAATTGTTGACTTCATTGACATACGCGGCTTGCAGAACTCTTTCGTAAGCCAAATAATCAAGGGCTTCCATAATAAAGTTCGTTGGCCCTGTAAGAACGCTTAACATAATGCTCATTTGAACAGGCGGCGCATTGACTTTTGCACTTGTCATAATTTGCTGTATATGGGGCTGATACTCGTTAAACGCCGCCATTATCTCATAGTATATTTCAATTGCGGCCGGGGTAATTATTGTCGGCCTGTACGCCTCCATATATTTTATAAAACCCTGTTCATACTCATTAAGACTGGCTTCGATAAATTCAAGCTCCGCCGTATTTCCGCTGGCGAGCACCATATCCCTTAGCTGAACCCGCAAACGTTGAAAATACTCACGTGCCACGCCTAAATCAGCCAGCGGCTGCGATTGGCGTTCAAACATTTCCCTTGAGCCGGAATTTATCTGCATCATGCCAAGTATACCCACAACCCCGACAAGGACGGTAAGGGTTATAACAAGCCCGAAGCCAAAAAATATTTTTTGCGCAACTGTAAGACTTTTAACCGTAAGGGACTTCATCGCATAATACCTAAACCTTCTACCTGCGCCCACATGGCTTCCAGATAAAGGTTTGCTTCCTCAAAGGGAACAAAAAAGGGTGACGAACCTGTAACAGCAAGCAGCTCCTGCCTGAATGTCGGGTCTTCGGTTATTTGCTGTACTGCTTCGGAAACTCTGCGCAATATTGTGTCATCCGTGGAGGGCGGGAATGCGAAAAAATATGAGCGCCCCATAAAACCCCCTTCGATACCAATTTCCGCCATCGTGGGTACATCGGGCAAAAGGGCATTGCGCTCTTCGGCGGCTATCCATAGTGGAATTAATTCCCCGCTATTAATGTAATCAAGAAATATTGGGATGATGTTATAACCCACCTCGGTATGCCCCGCGAGAATTGAAGGGGCCATCATGCTCCCACCGCCTACATGTATAGGGCTTGTCTGAAAACCTCCGGCAATTTCCGCCAAACGCAACAGCTTGAACGAAAACCCTGTGATAGTGGTTGCCACATTCAACCTTCCCGGGTTTGCCCTGATAAAACTTAAGAATTCTGCGGCGTTATTTATACCCAAATCAGAGCGTATGACCAGCACATTCGCGTCACAGTGCATGGCAATACAGGCGATCTCAAAATCGCTGTAATTAATTTCCGCTGCGCCGGTGAGGACATTTGTGAAAAGATTGCCTGTATGATAAAAAAGAATGACATCCCCGTCAGGCATAGCCGATCTTACCCATTCGGCGCCCACTGTTCCCGAAGCACCGTCTACATTAACAACATAAATGGGCTGTCCGAGTATTTCAGCCAGATGCGGCGCGAACATCCGCGCGTACAGGTTGGTATCGCCGCCCGGAAGAAAAGGAACTATGATCGTTACAGGGCGTGTTGGACGCTCACTGTCCGTTAAGATATTCAGAGGCATATACGGCTCAATCTGGGCTACATACTGTATCCGCTCCCCAGACTGCACCAAAACCGGCCTTTCCCGCGTTCTTTCCGGCGGCGCAGGGTAACAGGACGAAAGCAAACCCGCCGCAAGAGCATAAATGAGCAAAATTGTTAGGTGTTTGATCTTTCCCCCCCCTTCTTCCTTGGCGCTCTTGGCATCTTAGCGGCTTGGCGAGAGCTTCTTCTCCTGTTAGCTCCAGGTTTTCTTTTGTTTTATCATTTTTCGCTCTTATTGCCAACTATACCTTACTTTTACTAACTTTGGCAAAATAATTCTGCGATATTCAAAAAATTCTACAAAAGCTCTATAGCGGTATTTCACTATTTGTTTTATATGGGAGTTCATGAAGACCCTAAAAGATGGAAAAACTTCCACTTTAACCATCTTAGTTCATTTCTTTAAAAAGGCTTCAACAGCTTCTACAACCAATCGTTTAAAATTTTGCATCTATGCCAATAGTATATTCAGTTAAATCTCTGTCCGGTCTATTTTGCCTTTCAATTGAAACTATTCGATATTCGCTAAGCAAAGTAATATTTTTAATTCTTATTCTGGCTCTTGAAGTTACTCTTGTTTCTTTTTCATCTATACCTTCTTTAAATCTCCAAAGCATATATAGGTTTATATGTTTTATTCTTGCCCCTGCCTCGACCCTGTAAGTTTGTGAAATTTTATCGTAATCTTTATATGTATCTCTTTTTTCAAAAACTATTTTGTTAGATCCTGCTTTTAAACCTATAAAAGCAGTTGTATCTATATAATTATTAAAAATATTATCTCTGTATATATTTCGATTTCTTGCAGATACGCCACTTTCCAAAAACCATGGCCTGAAAATAATTGACCCAAAAAACTCTTCTGTATACCCGCCATATATTATATCGTTTTCTTTTTTATGCAATACATCGGTTACATATCTGGTATTTATCCTTATCCACGGAACAGGCGTGGCTAACGCAGTCACCCCTTTTCTTAATGCTGTAGAAGATAAAGCTCCATCTGGTCTTATATAACTGTCATCTGTTCCGGAAAGGAGAAAATCAAACCTTATAAATGAATATCTTACATATGGAGATAGTCTAAAATATAAGCCGTTATTCGCTCCCTTGTAATAGCTCAAAGCTCCTGCGCAGCTTACTCCCCAGGAGCCTGTCCTGTATGAAGCAGAAAAAGCAGTATTGGTAACCTTTCTTCCATACCTGATTTTTCTGTCTGCATACCAAATACTCCTTTCACTATCATCCCTTTCATCATATTCTGTAACAGCAAGATTCACCGATGCTTTTCTCCCAAATTGGCGGCTTGAGTAAATCCCTTGCCATGAAAGATTGCTAAACCTGCTTTCACTTTCTTCTGTAAAACCAGATACTATACTTCCCGCGTCAAGCCTTACGCCACTGTTTCCTGTTGGCCTTAATCTGCGGTCAGGCGCAACTCTGGTTCTTTCAGTAAAAATTGAGGAGCCTGGATTATGTGCTGCGGGATTTTTTATTTCCCGTAATAATCCTGTAGTTCTGATGCGCCCTAAAGCAACATAAGGGGTATATATATTTAAAATCTTTTTTTCAGGCTCTCTGAATTCCATAAAAAGGATCTGATACCTTGAATTTCCCACAGAGGCAAGATTTTCAATACCTGCTTCGCTATTCATGCGCGATCTTAAAAATAGTTCTTTTACAGGCTTTTTTTGGGGAAAAACACAGAATGGAAATATCCCTAAAAAAAGAACTATTGCTATCATTTTTTTTATCATTGTTCTTGTACAGTTAACAGAAGATTTGGTTTTTTGCTTCAGAATGGGGGTTTTCCAGCTTGTAATTTTTAGTAATTTAAGGCAGAATCATTAAAATAGATAAAGAAAAATAGAGATTTGGAGGAAATTTGTGATAATTCTTACACTTAACTGCGGAAGTTCTTCTTTAAAATACCAGCTTTATGACTGGAATAAAAAAGAAATACTGGCAACTGGTCTTGTAGAAAAAATCTCGCTTGATGGGGCTTTTATTAAACATAGTGCAAGTGGAAAAGAGGAATATAAACTTGAAAAACCATGCCCTACCCATAAAGAAGCAATTGATTTGGTAATGAAAACTCTTATTGATCCTAATGTAGGAGCTATCAAGTCTATCAGCGATATTAAAGCTGTAGGACACAGGGTTGTTCATGGCGGAGAAAAATTCAATAAATCAATAATTATTGATGACGAAGTTATACGCAATTTCGATTCAATCCAGGATTTAGCGCCTTTGCATAATCCTGCAAACATTATAGGTATAAAAGCAGCAAAAGCAGAACTTCCAAATGTTCCGCATTGCGCAATTATGGATACTGCATGGCATCAGACTATGGAGAAAAAATCATATCTTTATGCTCTTCCTTATGAATGGTATCAAAAATATGGAGTAAGACGATATGGTTTTCACGGAACATCATTCCTTTATACAGCAAAGAGAGCTGCTGTACTTCTTGGAAAAGATCCATTTAAAACAAATGTAATAATTGCCCACATTGGTAACGGCTCAAGTATTAATGCTGTAAAAGATGGAGTCTCTTATGATACATCTATGGGGCTCACTCCTCTTGAAGGGCTTATTATGGGAACAAGAAGCGGAGATCACGACCCTGCAATATCTTTTTACATGATGAAAAAAACAGGTATGACACCAGCGGAAACAGAAAACACACTTAACAAAAAAAGCGGTGTTCTTGGTATAACAGAAAAATGGGTTGACAGAAGAGATATTGAAATCGCGGCAGCAGAAGGTAACGAAAGAGCAATCCTTGCGCAGGAAATGGAATCATACAGAATCAAAAAATATATTGGTTCATATGCTTTTGCTATTGGAAGGCTTGATGCTATTGTATTTACAGCAGGAGTTGGAGAAAGAGGGCCAGATACAAGATTCCTTGCAACCTCGGGACTTGAAGAGTTTGGAATAAAAATTTGTCCAGAAAAAAATAAAAATTCAATGACAAGATATGGAGAAACAGAAATTTCAACTCCAGATTCAAAAGTAAAAATATTTGTAATTCCTACTGATGAAGAACTTGTTATGACAGAAGATACAAAAGCTCTTCTTGATGGAACTTATGATATCCATACAAAATTCAAATATAGCTTCCAGGATAAAAAATACGAAAACGCAGAAAGGCTAAGAAGTGTTGAAAAAGATATTAAGAAATTTCCAGGACTTAAAGATATAATTGTAAAACCTTAATCTAAGTAATGTATTATCTTCCAGGAAGGTTATCAACAGGCGTGGAGGTTCAAACCCAACACACCTTTGGTAACCTTTTTTTGTAGTAAGCGCCACATATTTGTGTCCCCTACTTCTTTACTCCCACTCGATTGTTGCAGGTGGTTTGCTTGAAACATCATAAACTACCCTGCCAATTCCTGGAACAGAATTTGTGATCAACGAAGATATTTCAAGAAGATCCTTGGTATCCATTGGAAATACATCTGCTGTCATGCCATCTATTGATATTATTGCGCGCAGAGCAAGAACTTGCCCATACTTTCTGGCATCGCCTGTAACACCTACAGACCTTACTGGAAGCAATATTGCAAATGCTTGCCATATTTTATTATAGAGACCTCTTTTTTTAAGCTCGCTAATATAGATATAATCTGCTTCACGAAGGAGGTCACATTTTTCTTCTGTTATTTCTCCCAATATCCTTACCGCAAGTCCTGGCCCTGGGAATGGGTGTCTTCCGATAATTTCATTACTAACCCCTACTATTTTTCCAAGCTCCCTAACCTCGTCTTTGTAGAGCTTATCAAGAGGTTCTATAATTTCCCCTTTTGCTCTTTTTTCCTCAACAAGCGGTGATTTTACATTATGATGGGATTTAATAACATGAGCTTTTTTCCCTACCCCTTTTCCAGATTCAATTAAATCTGTATAAAGTGTTCCCTGAGCAAGAAGCGCATTGTGCGGTATTCCTGCTTTTTTAAGTTCTTCCTGCTGTACAGTAATAAAAAGGTCGCCAATTATCTTCCGTTTTGTTTCAGGGTCAGCTACCCCTTTTAACGCATTAAGGAATTTTTCAGAAGCATCTATGTGATGGAGATTTTTAGCTCCAAGTTTTTTTAAATTACTCTCTATCTCTGCGGATTCATTTTTTCTCATTAACCCTGTATTGATATACATAAGATGGATTTTCTCTGGATGTAGTGATTTAAGCAAAAGAGCAGCAACTACTGTGGAATCTACACCACCGGAAATCAAAAGAAGAACATCCTTCTCCTGTGCCTGGTTTATTATATTTTTGCGTATATCTTCAAAATATAACTCCATATTCCACTCTTTTTTTGCGCCGCATATATTAACTGCGAAATTTTCAAGTATCTTGTTCCCATATTCACAGTGCGTTACTTCCGGGTGAAACTGAATTCCGTAAATGTTTTTGGATTTATTATATACAGCGGCAATATGGTGGTCAGAAAGAGCAATAACTTCAAAACCTTCTCCAGGCTTTTCAATACTGTCGCCGTGACTCATCCATGAATTAAAGTTTTCAGGAACATTATCAAAAAGTTTTGATTTTGAAACATATTTTATAGTTGATCTGCCATACTCATTTTTTTCAAGCGCAGTTACTTTTCCGTTAAAGTCAACAGTAATTCTTTGAAGCCCATAGCATATCCCAAGAACAGGAATACCAAGAGCATATATCGCCTTATCAATAGTATATGCATCTTTATCGTATACAGATTCAGGTGAGCCAGATAGAATAATTCCTTTGATTTTTGTCATATCAACATCTTTTATATTGATATCGCCAGCCAATACTTCGCTATATACCCCTATTTCTCTTATACGCCTTGAAATAAGCTGTGTTGTCTGACTGCCAAAATCCAGAACAATTATTTTATCCATATATTTATTTTTGCCGTTACTTTGTATAATTTGGCGGTTCTTTTGTTATTGAAACATCATGAACATGACTTTCTTTTAAACCAGCAGCTGTTATTTTTACAAATCTTTTATAATTGCGTAAAGCTTCCAGATCTTTGCATCCGCAATAAGCCATACCCTTTTTTAAACCTACAACAAGTTGATAAAGAAAAGGTTTTAATTCTCCTTTATATGGAACTCTACCTTCAATTCCTTCCGGAACAGGCTCTTCATCTTCTCCCATTCTGTACCTGTCGCCGGAGCCGTCAATTATTGCTCCAATAGAACCCATTCCCCTATATTCTTTGAATATTCTCCCTTCATAAATAACTTCTTTACCAGGAGCTTCTTTTAATCCAGCGAAAAGATTACCGATCATAACAGTATCTGCTCCGCCGCCTATTGCTTTTACAATATCTCCAGAGTATTTTATCCCTCCATCAGCAATAGTTGGTATTCCCTGTTTTTCTGCTTCACATACGCAATCATATACAGCTGTAAATTGAGGCACTCCTATTCCTGCAACGATCCTGGTTGTACATATTGACCCTGGTCCAATGCCTATCTTAATACAATCAGCGCCTGCATCAACAAGCCTTTTTGTTCCATCAGCAGTTGCTACATTTCCACCAACAACTGCTATGTTATATTTTTTCTTGATATTATAAATAGCATCAATAACGCTCTTTGTATCTCCTGTTGCAGTATCCATAACAACAAAATCTACTTTTTTTGCAAGTAGAAGAGGAATTCTGCGCTCATAATCAACAGGAGATATTGCTGCGCCAACTATAAGCCTTCCCCTGGCATCAAGAACAGATTCCGGATATCTTTTTTTCTTATCCATATCTTTATATGTAACAAGCCCTATAACATGGCCATTTTCGTCTACTATAGGGAGTTTTTCAATTTTATATTTATCAAATTTTTCTCTGGCGCTTTTAGCTGTCGGAGCCCCTATTTCTGCAATGGGTTTTTTTGTCATTACTTCTTTAACAAGAATATCATTATTATCACAAAATCTTAAATCTCTTGATGTTATAATACCTGTAAGTTTTTTATTTCTATTTACAACAGGAATTCCAGTTGCATTATATTTGTACATTAAATTTTTGATTGTACCTATGTCTGTATCTTCAGTTACTGTTTGCGGGTCCTGAATAATCCAGTTAAGATATCTTTTTACTTTTGCAACTTCTTGCGCCTGCGCTTCAGGTGTATAGTTTCTATGGATAACACCTGCTCCTCCTTCAAGAGCAACTGCAATTGCAAGAGTAGAATCTGTAACAGTATCCATTGCAGCGGATATTATTGGAATATTAAGAGATATATTTTTTGTAAGTCTTGATTTTACACATATATCGCCTGGTACTACATCTGAATATGACGGAACAAGTAAAATATCATCATAGCTAAGCGCTTCGGTTACTTTAAAGCTGCCCATATAATAAACTCCTTATCTGAAACATACTCTTTTATAACATAATATTGGCAAAAAGAGAAGATTTTGTCAAACAGGTTGATTATTACTTTTAATTATTCTGCTTTTCAGGTTAAAATGGGGTGTGAGTGAAAAATATAAAAAACTAATGCTTAAAGCTATTGAAGCTGGAAAAAACAGAGATTACCTGGCAGCTGCTAATATTCTTGAGGGAATAATAGCTGAATCCGATACTCTTCCAGAGGCATTCCTATACTTGGGAAGAAGCTATCATGCGCTTGGAGAATATTACAAAGCTGTACAGACATTACAGCATTATCTTTTTTATGTGGAAAATTCGCCAAAAGGGTACTTTTTCCTTGGCAGAACCTATTTAATGCTTGGTTTTTATGTAAAAGCTCTAAAATGCTTTAAAAAAACTTCGCAGCTTTCACCTGACAATGCAGAAGTACTAAGCCTTACAGGATTAACATATTTAAGGTTAAAAAAAGTGTCGATTGCGCTTCATTATCTTGAAAGAGCTGTTTATGCAGATCAAGAGAACAAATTTATACATAATGCATATTTAAATGTTTTATATCTTAAAGGAATAAGAGATTTATATGCAGGAAGAGTTGATGACGCAGGCGATATTTTTGAATTTATTTTAAAAACAGATATAAATCTTCCCCATATCTCCATTTATCTGGCTCAAGTAAGAAAAGAGCAGAGGCGTTATAAAGAAGCTCTCCAGCTTTATGAACATGTTATTAGGCTTAATCCTGATGACCACTTGCTAAAAATGCAGGTAATTCCGTTATTAATGCAAGAAGGGAAAATTGACGAAGCATCCAGGATCATAATCGAACTATCAGAAAAAAATATTCCAGTAGATAACACATATCTAAAAGATGTTGATATAAACAGGGTATTGGCAATAGAAGCATTTAAAAGAAATAAGTTTAAGGATGCTATTTTCTTTGCAAAAAAAATATTAAAAAGCAATTATTATGATAATGAAATACACCTTCTTGCAGGAGAAGCATATAGGCACTTAAACAACTACCAGAAGGCGGAAAACCATTACAGGCTTGTTTTAAGCCGGGATAAAGGCAAAATAGAAGCCATTTACGGGATAATAATGGTTATGTGGGTACAGGAGCGCTTTGTAGAGCTATTTAAAGAGTTAAGGAGAGCTGCTACGAACTTCCCTACAGATGATGTATTAAGCTACTATTTTGCGTTGACTGCTGCAAAACTTTCATATAATCCTAATGATGTCATAAAGCTATTAAATAATGAAATGGCAAGGAATCAATCTGATTCTTACCTTCTTGAAGCCATAGGAGAACAGTATTTAAAACTTAAAATGCCTGGTTATTCTGAAAATTACTTTCAAAAAGCAATAGAGAGCAATAAAAAGCTTTCAACTGCATATATAGGTCTTATCAAAACATATCATATTCTTGAAGAAAAAAGTAAAACCATAAAAGTTTTTATGAATTACCTTTCAATATTTCCTGATGATAACAAAATAAGACGCTATTATATTAATCATCTCTATAGAACAGGTAATTATGATAAAGCAATAAAAGAGATTGAAAAATATTCCTCAGCCCATGCAGAAGATGAAAATGTAAACAGACTTCTTGCAAAATGCTATTTGAATATTGGAGATTATCAGAAAGCTATATTGATTTATAAACAGATGCTTCGTTTACATCCGGATAACTCTAAGTATCTGCTTTCAATTGCTTATTGCACAGAAAAGCTTACTGGTACAGAAAAGGCGCTTAAACTTCTTGAGACATCAAGAAGTTATATAAAAAATGATATAGATATTGAGCTAACAATAGGTATTCTTGCTACAAAAATAAACAAAAATAAAATAGCGCTGGATGCATTTAAAAATGCGCTTGAGCTGGATGAAAAAGAATGGAGAGTTTATTTTAATATAGCAAAAATATATGAATCTCAAGGTTTAAAGGATTTTGCTATAAAATTTGAAAAGCTTGGAGAAAAGTTTAAAAAAAATGCTTGATATTTTTCTATCAAATGCAATAATAACTGTAACATCGGGGAGGAAATTATGAGTAAACAAATGCCAAAAGCAATGGATCTCTTTCAAGCTTATAAAGAAGGAAAAATGCCTGAATCTGGGGGTTATATTGTATCATCTTTTTTTAGTGAAAATTCTACATATTCTATTTATGAAGTCATTGCCTATGATAATGTAAAAGCTATTTTTGCAGGCGAAACTTCACTTACTTTTCAGGCTGATGGACATAAAATATTTGTCCTTGTAGAGCCTTCAAATTATCCGCACAAGTATCAAGAACCTTTTACAAGATCAAGGGATGAAACAATCCCACAACGCTTTACTGAGTTGGATATTGTTATTGCAAAGAATCAAACAAAAGTAATGGTAAGCAAGAATCCTGTTATTTCATATTCATCCTTTACTATTCTTAAACCTACAGGGGTCAATTTTGCGTTAATTTTCTATCATCAGGAAGATGTATTAAAAAGTCTTGAATTCTTTTTTACCCAGACATTGAATAAAGAGGCAGGAGTTCCTCAGTCAGATACTAAAAAAAGCGCGCGCGCTGTTATTGAAGGATTAAAGAAATTTAAACTGTGGCAAGACTAATCCTGTCATTATTTTGATTTTAAAAAAGGCTGTCCGCAGTCACCGATGGAAATCGGGGTTTGGACAGCCTTTTTTTTTTGATTCAGACATTCATTAAATGCCTAATTCATATATTTTTCAAGTATTTTCTATTGACCCTTTTTCATTTGTATTTGTGCTGCTGCAAGTATTGCAATAGGCACAGAATAAGTAGAACATGACACGTAATCAAGCCCTACAGAAATACAGAATTCTATATTTTGAGGAACTGCGCCATGTTCGCCGCACAATCCAAGTTTAATGCCAGGTCTTGTCATTTTCCCTCGTCTAACTGCAAAAGCGACTAATTCCTTAACATTTGCATCAAGAATCTCAAAAGGGTTTGCTGGAATCAAGTCAAACATTGTGTAATCAGGCATGAAGTTATTAAAGTCATCTCTGGAGAGACCAAGCGTTGTTTGTGTTAAATCATTTGTACCAAAAGAGAAGAATTCTGCGTACTGAGCAATTTCTCCGGCGCCTAATGCAGCAGCAGGAAGCTCTATCATTGTTCCTATCTTAAATGAAACAGGTTGCTTTGCTTTAAGAGAAGCTCTAACTTGCTCCTCTATTTCAATAAGCCCTTTTATAGACATACCTTCGATTTTTTTGCCATATATGATTGTTTTAAGCTCTTCTGAATTCATTATTATAGGGATCATGATTTCAGCATGAGTTTCAATACCCTCTTTTTTAAGAGCATATATTGCTTCATAAATAGCAGTTGCCTGCATTTCATATATCTCAGGGTATGAAATAGCTATTCTGCACCCTCTATGACCAAGCATTGGGTTGAATTCACTTAATGACTCACAGTGTTGTACAATATCTTTTGCATTTACTTTTTCGTAGCCTTTCAATGATTTCAGATATTTTATGAACGCATCCATTTCTGAAGGGTTATGAGGCAAGAATTCATGCAGAGGAACATCAAGAAGTCTTATTGTAACTCCTTTTCCTTTCATAACTTTAAATATTTGATAAAAATCTTCTTTCTGCATATTTTTAAGGCGGGCAAGCGCTTTTATTCTTTTTTCTTTATTATTGGAAAGAATCATCTCTCTAAAAACATTTATACGTTTATCATCAAAAAACATATGCTCTGTTCTGCAAAGCCCTACACCTTCTGCGCCAAATTTCTTTGCAAGCGTACAATCTCTTGCATTATCTGCATTTACCCTTACATGAAAATTTTTAATATTCCTTTTTGCAAGTTGAACAAGTTTTTCTATACCAGATGATTCATAGTCAGGCTCTATCAATGAAGCCTTGCCAATATATATTTCAGGTTCGCCGTAATTAGGCACATTCAGAGTGATATAATCTCCCTCTGAAATAGTATTTCCGTCAATTGTAAATTTATTACCTTTGAAAACCAATCCATGTTTTACAAGAGAAACTTTTCCATATTGTCTTGCTACAACAGAAGCATGAGCAGCATAACCGCCCTCAGAAGAAAGTACACCTTTTGCAACTTCAATAGCCTTAACATCTTCTGCAAAAGTTGAAGGCATACACAATATAAACTTGGTATCAAGTCCCTGCTGCAATGCCATCTTATTTGCTTCAAGCAGTGCTGCGGTTGTAAAATAAACCCTTCCAATAGCAGCGCCAGGAGCACCTGCAATTCCGCCTGCAAGCTTTTTAAAGCTTTTTACAGATGAAATGTCAATAATAGGATGCAATATTTCATTTAGCTGCCCAGGTTTTATAGCATTTAATATATAATTATCATCTATAATTTTTCTTTCATGCAGTTCAAGAAGTGTAATAATTTCTGCTTTTACAGATTTATCAACTGCATCGCGCTGGTCTATAAGCCATAGTTTTTTATCTTCGATAGTAAATCTTATATGTCTTATATTTTTAAAATGCGCTTCTATAGTGTGTGCAATTTTTTCAAGTTTTGATAAATAAGCTTTATCGATTTTATTTATATCTTTCCCTTTTGTGCCTTTAAAATCAAATGTATTTTGATGATATTCACCGAATAGAACTTTATTGCCATTTATTATATTTCTTGTATAAAAAGCGCCGCTAGAGGAGTTATTGCCGAAATTTCCATAAACCATTGCAGAAACACCAATAGCTGTATCATTATCATTCATTTCATCAATATTAAGTAAATAGCTTACTCTTGATAAAGCATAATCAAGTTGTGCATATGCATCATCAAAAAAATCATTGGGCAATATCCCACTTGTAATTTCAATAAGTTTATCAAGGTCTTTTTCTGAAATATTTTTGTTTATTTTGCTATTTATAAATTCCAGTATAGCTTTTACTTTTTTGAGCTCTTTATCTTTATTTTCAATTGTAAAAATTCTTTCTTCAATAATCAAAAGACCGTTAACCATAAAGAAAAATTCATTTAACACAAAATTAATACCTGCAAGTTCACTAAAACCATGCATTGTTTTTTTAGTAAGACCAAAATTATGCATCGCAGGATAGCTGGTTGTAATAATAAGATTAGGGCTGATTATTATTTTTAAAGTTAATGGCTTGGTTTCTGAATCATATTTTTTTTCAATTTCTTTTTCAATTTTTTCAATAAAAGGCTTTATATACTGCTTACAGGTGCCTCTTTCAATAGAAGATACACCTTCTGAATCAATAACAAATCCTGGAACAACAGGAAGGTTTAATTCAGCGAAGTTATTTGCTTCTCTTATTCTTAATCCAATTCTTTCCAATATTGATGGATCTTTTATAAATTTATCTTTACAATAAAAATGGATATTGTTTTTCATCTGATACAGCCTCTTACAGTTTAGAATAATTTAGGAACTACATTTACAGGAAATTTCAAAAAATCTTCAAATCTATGACTTGCGCCCTGTTTTAAGTATCGTTGAAGTTTGGCTACATCTTTTATATCTTTTCCTGAAATAGCAAACATGATAGCAGAACCATGTTTTACTTTTCCCCATTTAAAAAGAGTATTAATATCGAGTATCCTCTCTCCTTCATAAAATATAATAACATCGCATCCTGGATAAGATGTTTTATAACTGTTTATAATTATTTTCCATGCTTCAACATTGCCATTATGAAAAAGTTCATTTGTTACTTCCACACCGTAGAGAGGTGTCATTCTTACAGCTCCGCCTGTTGACTGTATATCTTGAGTTGGCGCTGGAGTTGCTTGTGGCGCAGACTGTTTTGCAGCTACCGCAGAAGATGTTGTAGTTGTTGCTTTTACATTCTTAGCAGCTTTTTTGGCTTGCGGTGTTTTTGCTTTTGCAACTTTAGGTTCACTCTTTACTACTGTAGGTTTTACTTTATACTTTCCATTCAATATAGAAGAGGGAACTTTTGGTTTTTTATTTTCAAGAAGTTTTATAAATTCTTCTATAACACTCTCTGCATATTTATTATTGTTACCTAAAGAATCACCTGCATAGATAGTTAAAAGTTCATATTTTTTTAATTCTCCGCTTATAGCAAGACTCTCTTTCTTTTTGGCATTTATAACTAAAAATCCTATATTTGGATTATGATATCCCAAAACAATGTCAATTCCTGACCATTTTGAAACTTCTGCAGCTATTTTGTCAAAATCTGTTACTGTATTTTTTATATTTATTGCTTTATATGAATAAAGGTATTTGTCGACTAAAAGTGAATTAACTATTGGAAGAAGTTGATGTTGTGCTACTTTATCTTCTTCTAAATACATATTAAGAACATCTGCAAGGTTATTGTAGCTCTGAAATTCACCTATTGCATCTAACACTACGTTAAAGTGATTTAATGATTTATTAAACCCCTCACGTGTATAAAAGCGTTCAAATTCTTTTACATCTGCCATGAATTTTTTTACCTGCCTTATAAAAATCCCCGTAACTATTAAGTTACAGGGACTTTTTAATTTATAAAATATTAGATACTTTTGAGCTTGTTACCAGACGGTTTTTTTTGTTGAGCTTTTTGAGCTCCTTTTTTCTTATTGTCAACAATGCCTGTAGATCTTTTCTGAGCAGGTGCTGCAAGCGCCTGTTTTGGAGTTTCTTCTGCTACGGAGCTGTTAAGAAGATCAAGGTAGCTTTGCCCTTTATTTTCTTCCTGTCCATCCACAGCAGTAGCAAATGACTGGTTTAAATCGCTTCTAACAGTAGATCTTCTTCTTGAGAAAGAAGCAAATGCAGCATCCTGGAACCCTTTTGATACACCATAAAGGAATTCATTAAGCACATTTGCCATACCATCGAGAGTCGCTTTCTTTCTTTTGATTGAAGTAATATCAAGATCAAGAAGGAGTCCTGGTTGTAAATGATAAGGATTGATCAAGTAATCAAATTCGTCATACTGAGAGTTAAGTTTTTCAAGTCTTTCTTCCATGACTCTTCTTTGTATAGGATATTTATATCCGTATAAATCCTGAAGTCTCTTTTTCATTATAACAAATTTTCTTTTTATTTTATCTTTTTCATAAACATATGTCCTGTTCATCTCTTCAAGGCTTGTTTCTGCTGCTCTAACAAAGGAAATTTCATCCCATGGTTTTTCGAGGTTTTCATACAAAGGATCGCCGCTTTTTTCTTTTGATTTTGCTATTTTATTTTTATAAGCTCTGGCAAGATCAAGGAAATCTGTTATACCTTTGAATCTCTTTCCATCTTTGTATACTTCTTCGAGAATATCCCAAAGATGCGCAACTTCAATTTCAAAAGACTTGATTTGAACATCATATGCTTTTTGTTCTTCAATTAATCTGGCATTATCATAATATTTCAGTTTTACCTGATATCTTTCATCTGGAAGAATAGAAACATTTGTATCTTCATATTCCCTGATGATAAGTTCTCTGCCATTTTTTAAGTTTTCAATATACTGATAACCCATTTTTGAAGTATCAAGAATTGAAGTAATAGAGTTAATAGCTGTGTTATAACCTCTGTTTCTGATGTTTTCAATATCAACTATTTTTTTGATATTTTCTCTGATATTGAGCTGATCATAAGTTTCAGGGTCTATTTCTGCTCTGAGTCCTTCAATAGTTTCCATGATTTTCTTTGCAACAAGATTATATCGTTTTGATTTTACATTTTCTTTTTCATCATCAGTGTAGTTATCAACTCTCTTTAATTTTTCAAATAGAATCTCGCTGTCAGAAAGCTCTTCTCTTCCTTCATCGATGATGACATCTTTGAGTTTCTCAATTTCTTTTTCCAGAGTATCAGTAATATTTTTTGAAATTAGTTCTTTAATAAGATATTCAACTGTTACCTGATAATAGAAAATTGGGCTTATAAGTTCTGAATCAAGGATATTTACAGACATTTTAACGTTTGTAACTGTTTTTGGTTTGTAAATATTATCCTTAAAAGAACATTTAACAACAGAATAAGCATTTTCACCTCTAATGAATGCGCCTACATCTGTTTTTTGCCTTAAAAGTGAGTTAGTGAGGTTTTCAAGTTCATTTACACCTCTTTGTATATGACCCTGTAGATGCCCATACATATTAACTATGGATTTTTCAATTTCTCCAGTATTGAATTTATCCATTCCACCAACTTCATCGAGAAGTATTGCGATCTCTTTTGGAGTATAGCGGTTAAGAATTTTCATTTCTTCTTTGTCAATGAAGTTTCTTACTTTTTTAACCATTTCATCTTCAGTTGTAACAATATATCTATTGAACATGTTCTGATAATTTTGGTTAAAATAATTATAGACTTTTTCTTTTAGTCCACCCATTACATCAATTTTCTCTAGAACTTCCAGAGGGAGCTTAGATGTAACATGATTAATTACTTTATCAACTTCTTCTGCAAGAAGACGATCAACTTCTGCCTGCTGATCCCTGCTTTCTTGAGCCAAAGAATTTCTAGATCCAACAGCGCTCGGTTTTTCTGGATGGAATACCATTGGACTTTTAGGTAGATCAACACTTCCCATATATTACTCTCCTTTTATCTATTTCTTAAACTAAATTCAAGAATATCAATATCTTTACTAATATGTAAAGTATATTTTTTTTTTATTATGATAAACATTATATATATAATAGTGTTATAATGTAAATAAGTTTTATAAAACTATAGGTAAATATAACAATTTTTAAGGAAAAAAAATGAAAACTAAGTTGCTATTTGTTTTTTTTATTTTATCTTTTATTAAATTCCCTATTTTCTCTGATATCAGAACAGAAAATATTGATGTTTTTATCCTTCTTGATAAGTCTCTTTCCATGCGGGAGGACAATAAAATCCAGGCTGTAAATGAATATGTCTCCAGATACATTATAGATGAAGTAATAATACCAGGAGATTTGCTTTATATCATAAATTTTTTTGGCAGGACAGAAGTATTTATAAATACAATAGTTAGGGATCAAAATCATAAGGAAGAGTTAAAGCGGCGTGTTATGGGGATTAGAGCTGATGGCAGGTTCACAGATATTGGAAACGCTTTAGACACATTGGCAACAATCTCGGCTGCTTATGAAGAAAACAACAGGTTAAAATATATGCTTCTTATAACAGATGGCAGACAGGAAGCCCCGCCTGATAGTATTTATCAATGGGAGCTTGGGCAACCTTTTAACCATAGATTTCTTGAAAATACAAGATATATTGCTAAAAGAGGGTGGAAAGTTCACATATTAGGACTTGGCAGGCATACTGATGCGCAAAGGCTTGCAGAAGAATTGTCAGCGACTTTTTCTGAAGTTGATCCACGTCAGGACGACTCTTCAGCAGCCGAACTTTCGCTTACAGACAGAATAATTGCAGAAACATCAGATTTTCTTTCTGTTGTAAGGGTGGTTTCAACCCCCAATATTTCTTATAGAGGTCTTATGCAAAACCCATATATCGAATTTAATACAGAAGCTTCGTTTCTAAGCGCAGTAAAAAATATAGGGCTTGTATCGATAATGTTTACAGATATTCAGAGTCGGGAAACATTTGATATTATCGGTAATATCGTTGATTTATCTTTTACAGAAGATGGGACCAGAAACATCAGGATACCTGTTATTATTCCTGATAGCTTGCCCGCAGGAATGATAAACGGAGAAATTAGATTTGTTTATGCTGGTCAAAATGTTCTTACCCCTTCTCTTTTTGCAATAAGTTTTGATAATAAAAGTATATTTAGCAGATTTATGGTCCATTTTATAATACTTGGGATATTGCTGCTTATTTTATTACTGGCTTTGGCTAGATCTTTAGCACGAGGTTCCAGAACATCTGATTTTAACCCAGTTACTCCAATAGCTGCTGTTCCTGCCCAAAAAGCAGTAGGTGATGGGCTTTCCTTTTTCTTTTATCTTAATGGCAGAAAATTTCTGGATATCCCTTTTACATTAAAAAACAATGAAAATATTTTTCTTAATTTTTCTCCTACAGGCATTGTGGATCTTAGTAATAAAAGGAATGATTTTACAAAACTAATGCTTACAGCAAAAGGAAAAATCCTATCCATGGAAGTGTTTGATAAATCATTATTAGCTATTCAAAAACTAAAAATGGATAATATTATTGAGCAAAGTTTTAATTTTTTAAAGAAAAAAGGAAGTATAAGTTTTAAGAAAAAATAGTGCAATTTGGATAAAAGCCAATCCAGCGGACTCTGGATTGGCTTTTTATTTTGTATGGATATGAAGGGTAAATTGAATTGCTTTCACTTGCTTTCGCAAGTGCCGCAAAAACACACCGATGCGCGCAAGCGCCCGGGATTATTTTCCAAGATGTCCCCTTACGATATTGAACATTCTTCTTAGAGGTTCTGCTGCTCCCCAAAGAAGCTGATCACCTACTGTATAAAGAGTTAAATATTCATTGCCAATATTCATTTTTCTCATTCTTCCAACAGGTATTGTCAAAGTTCCTGAAACTGCTGCAGGGGTAAGCTCCATTCTGGTTGCTTCCAGTTCATTTGGAACAACTTTTACCCATTCGTTACTCGCAGCAATCATATCATAAATATCTTTGATGGGCACATCTTTTGTAAGTTTTATTGTAACTGCCTGACTGTGACAGCGCATTGCTCCTATCCTTACGCAAATCCCGTCTATAGGTATTGGCTTTTTTGTCATAAGAATTTTATTTGCCTCTACCATCCCCTTCCATTCTTCTTTTGTCTGTCCGCTTTCAAGGCCTTTATCGATCCAGGGAATAACGCTTCCGGCAAGGGGAACTTTAAAATTCTCAACAGGGAAATCGCTGCTTCTCATTTTTTCAGTAACAAGTCTGTCAACTTCAATAATTGCAGACGCAGGGTCGTAAATCATATCTCCTGCAGCAGAACCAAGAACTGCCATCTGCGCAAGAAGCTCTTTCATGTTCAGCGCTCCTGCTCCTGATGATGCCTGGTAAGTCATACTGCTTATCCATTCCACAAGATTATTTTGAAAAAGAGATCCTATACCCATAAGCAAAAGGCTTACTGTACAGTTTCCTCCCACATAACATTTGATCCCTTTTGATAAAGCTTCATCTATAACATTCCGGTTTACAGGATCAAGAACTATAATCGCATCATCTTTCATTCTTAAAGTTGACGCAGCATCTATCCAGTACCCCTTCCAGCCCGCAGCCATAAGTTGCGGATATACTTTTTCCGTATAACTTCCGCCCTGGCATGTCACGATAACGTCCATTGCTTTTAACTTCTCTATGTCTTCGGCATTTTCCAGAACACCTGTGCTAATTCCGCCTGCTATTACATCGCTTTTTCCTGCCTGTGATGTAGAAAAAAATACTTTTTCAAAATTTTTAAAATCTCCCTCGTCCACCATTCTTTTCATTAGTACAGAACCAACCATTCCTCTGTAACCTACAAAACCTGTCTTTAACACGAATCTCTCCTGAATTTGATTTGATTTGTAATTTTCTTGCTAAAGAGTTTAACATAATTATCTTAATATATGTCAACTAGTGTTATGCAAAAACAAATATCCTGACATTAGTTTATAATTCATTATGTGTTAAGAAATTAGCAAGATTATCATTATGTTAGCAGTTCGGGTATTGGCAGATACCTGCATAATTCGTGACATTTGTATGGTTTGAGTAATCCGTGTAGTTCATAACAGGTTAAATTGGCAAGTAACACCTTGACTTTAATCAAGAAGAAATCTATCTTTTTTTTATGGAACTACTATCACCTGCCGGCAGTATTGAAAAACTCTTTTACGCTTACGAATATGGCGCAGACGCAGCATATATAGGACTTAAAAATTTTTCCCTTAGGGCAAAAGCCGACAACTTTAATGATGATGAATATAATGAAATCAGAAAAATAAAAAAAAATAAAAAGCTCTACGCAGCTCTTAACATATATTTTCACGATAGCGATATAAAACTGCTTGAACAAGAGATAGAATATATCTCGTTATACCCCATAGATGCTTTTATAGTAAGCGACCCAGGTATTCTTCCGTTACTGCAAAAGCATTTTCCAAAAACAGATCTTCACCTGAGTACACAGGCTAATTGCGTAAATTCAAATTCAGCAAAACTGTACAGGGATATGGGATTTTCAAGAATAATACCGGGAAGAGAGCTTAGTCTTAAAGAAATAGAAGCTATTAAAAATAATGTGGATAATCTTGAAATCGAAGTATTTATACACGGCGCAATGTGTCTTACATATTCAGGCAGATGTTTTTTAAGCAAGTATCTTACAGATCGCTCGGCAAATAAAGGGGACTGCGCTCATTCTTGCAGATGGCAATACAAAGTGCTTGAAGAATCAGAAAGAAAAGGGGAATTTTTTCCTGTAATCGAAGGGGAGAATTTTACATCGATACTTTCATCAAAAGACTTATGCATGATAGACCATCTGCAAGACCTGAAAAATGCCGGAGTTGATTCTTTAAAAATCGAAGGGCGAATGAAATCTGTTTACTATACAGCTGTTGTTACAAGAGCATACAGAAAAGCGCTTGACTCACTTGAGGGCAAAACCGTAGAAAACCTTGAAAAATATAAAAATGAACTTTTTAAAGTTAGTCACCGTGAACTTTCAACAGGCTTTTTCTACGGAAAGGATGATATAGAAACCCCTACTTTTAAACCATACGACAGAGAATATTCTTTTCTTGGAACTGTTATTGAAAGCCTTACTCCGGACAACTGTTTTAATGAATCCAATAGCCCTAAAGAAACATTTATATACACACTTGATGTAAAAAATCAGATACGGGATTCAGACACAATAGAATATATAGGCCCTGATATTATGTATCTGGAAGACAGCAATTTTATTCTTCTTGATGAAAATATGAGAAGAGTAGAAAAGAGTGATCACGGAAAAATAACATACCTTCAAACAGATAAGGTCCTGCATTCAGGATACATTATAAGAAAAGAGATTGTTTGATTCCTATAAAATCCAAACTTTTGTATATTACTCCTGAATAACCCTAACTGCCCCTGTGTCCGCAGAGCTTACAAAGTGCGAATAAACTTTAAGCGAGGTAGGTATTGTCCTGTTGCGTCCGGGTTTATACGCGTTCCGACCTTTTGCTTCTTCTGCTTTTTTTCTTTTTTTAATTTCGTCATCCGAAACAAGAACATTTATTGTTCTTAAAGATATATTGATTTCTATTTCATCGCCCTCTTTTAAAAGCGCTATAGTTCCACCGGAAGCTGCTTCCGGAGATATATGCCCTATGGAAAGACCTGATGTTCCGCCGGAAAACCTTCCATCTGTAATAAGCGCGCACTCTTTCCCAAGATGTATTGATTTCAGATATGAAGTTGGGTATAACATCTCCTGCATTCCCGGACCACCCTTTGGCCCTTCATAAATTATAGCGACAATGTCCCCTGCTTTTATTTCTCCGTCAAGTATCCCATTGCATGCCTGCTCCTGGGAATGATACACTTTTACTTTCCCTTTAAACTTAAATACAGAGCTGTCAACACCAGCAGTTTTTACAATGCACCCTTTCTCTGCAATATTTCCAAAAAGCACAGCAAGTCCGCCATCTTCATAATAACAGTTTGCAATGCTTCTTATGCATCCGTTTTCATCATCAAGGTCAAGAGAATCATACTGTGCATCTTGCGATGCAAATACCAGATTAAATTTCCCTCCAGGAGCTGCTTTTGCATTATCAAAAGCTTCTGGAATTGCTTTCCCGCCTGCAATATCATAATCGTCAAGTGTTTTTCCAAGCGATGTACTGTCAACACGTTTTACAGATTTGTCAATAAGATTGCCTCTTGCGAGTTCTCCCATTATTCTCATTATTCCGCCTGCGCGGTTTACATCTTCTATATGGAGGTGTGAATTTGGGGCAACCTTGGAAATACATGGAACTTTTCTTGAAAGCGCATCAATATCTTTCATAGAGAAATCAACTCCTGCTTCATGGGCAATCGCAAGGAGGTGGAGTACTGTATTTGTTGAGCCGCCCATGGCAATATCAAGAGTCATTGAGTTTAAAAAAGTTTCTCTTGTTGCGATTGAACGGGGAAGTACAGAGTTATC
>Ga0131853_10002778_pt1 | contig 31370 bp, 19 predicted proteins | sample TergutLab28metaG_FD_92764 | JGI IMG/M metagenome (GOLD analysis project Ga0131853, IMG submission 92764) | Labiotermes labralis P1 segment gut microbial communities from Petit-Saut dam, French Guiana - Lab288 P1 (version 2) (version 2) | ecosystem: Host-associated > Arthropoda: Insects >... | reverse complement strand
TGTGTGTGTGTGTGTGTGTGTGTGTGTGTGTGTTTGTATCAGCGCGTATATCTCATTTCATCTTTTAAATCAGTTAACCAATTTTCTCACGACACAGTATAAACAAACCAACGTGTCGCTTCACATATTCCTTAATCTTTCCTGATATTACACCAAGGAAGACGCCAAACTAATGACGCTGCAATCAGGCCAACAGCACTTATCTCAGACCAATTTTAAGGATATATTTTTGTATAATATAAAACGAATCTACGGCCATAGCATAACTTGAACTTTAATTTGGTAGCAATAATTAATGCATTAATGATCCGATGTTTTATTAAATTTTATATCGTGATGGTAAATGTAAGGCTAACAGTATACAGGCCTCGACAGACCCTTGGGCACCAGAAAGTTAAGATTTCCAGGATTTGTAGACAATCAGCACAAGAAAGTCTTAAGGTTGAGTCCTACGCACCGGCCGCCTTTAAACCCCCGGAGACATACCTGGTACTCGTTTCTATTAGGGGCTTCGTCAAACCCAGCGCCACAGTGCGGCCAGAAGGAAAGAGTCAAGGAAAAATCACAACGACCTCGTCGGAAATCGAACCGCGACCTTCCGGCTTGTAGCACAGCGACTTAACCAACTGAGCCACCGTGTGCTCCCATACGGTGACGGTAAATCGTAAAAGGTACACATTATATACCATATAAAATATGGTATGTGCCAACTGTTACATAGTGACAACACGATCCTTACCGAGTCAGCGTTATGCTGCCACTCAACAGAATACTGAAGACAACTGGAGTTTATTGATTATGAAAAGTTCGTATATTTTTGTCGACCCTTTTAAGTGTTTCCATAACAACAAATAAAGGATGAGCTGTAATGCATTTCCTTAATTAATTAATGAATTTATTTATTTATTTATTTATTATTTATTTTTTACCTTTTCTCGTAAGTTAAGACGATGTTTATTCCGATGCAGTCTTTATTTCCCAGAACATGGTTCCAACTCCGAGAGACGTATAACATGTTGCAAGATTCATTACGGCTTCTAGGACCAAACTGTGTGGTGCTTTAGACAGGTATGAATGATAAACGAGAGTTATGTCCGAAAGCAGGTGAATAATATTCTGAGGAAAAAAGTACAGAACAGATGGAGGGGTAGAAAAATAGTGGTAAAATAATGAGGTTATGAGAACGTAACATTAGTCACTGGAATATACGCTTTTCTTCCGTTTTCTTACAAACTGAACAAGTGTTGTGATGATGTACTTCTTACTGTTAGCTACGTTATCATGTTCTATGCTATCATTATTTACTGGCTGATAATGCACACTGACAGTCAACGGACGAACATTTATTTCATATTTCATCCCTCACTTTTTCCCTATCTTACCTATGCATTATCCTTGCTTATTCATAGTTGTGTTACATTCAAACAGTGAAAAATTCATATGTTTTACGCCAAATGACGCAACTTTAAATACAGACCTGTCATCTGCAAGTATCCACGCGAAAACGTGTAGTTTTCGCGTAAACGGCATGAAAACGACACCACATAGTCTACATAGACTACAGAGTCCATCACAGTCAATCATTAACCATGTCCTATTATCTTTAATCACTTCCTATTCAAGCGCATTGGAAGGTATCAGGAAATCTGTCCATTGCTACATTATCATTTCTACTAACCCGTTAATTACCAGTGCGTTATACTAATGTTAATGTGTCTGCAATATGTCCAACGTAATAGTTCCTACAGCCAACGCATTTATACGTGTGTGTGTGTGTGTGTGTGTGCTTGCTGTACCCTCTGTGTGGTATACATCATCATCATCATCATCATCATTATCATCATCTAGCTAACATGGAGTTGGGCCACTTGTTGACCCATTCCTGTCTGACACGTCTGTAAGTCCCTATTATGGTCTCCCCTGGCTGCTGCCTTTTGGTCTGTGTTTTTGTATTATCCACGATAATTGTATACTTGAAGGCCGTAAAGTTTAACTGGGGAATGTGACAATCGTTCAGCTAGTCAATAAATTCCTCTTCATTTACGGAACCCCAACGTTCATTGTCTTTGCCATCAGAGTGTGACCTCCGTGTACTGATAACGAACAACAACACAGTAAGACTGCCTTCGATGAACCGTCGCAACTTACGGACCACCGAGATATTTCAAACACTGTTGATAGCACATCCGCATGCAGGGTTGCGGGAGCATTAGACAGTGACATATTGTCTTGTTTATACTTCGAGTTTGATACGTGAAAAGGCCACTGAGAGCACTGGCTACAAAAGTTTTTGGCCTTTCTTTTCTTAATTTCAGTTTTTTCCTCTCTGCTTTTGTTTATCAACAAAGGAAGTAAAACTTGTCCTTTTTATATACTAAGTAAAAGTGTGTTCTCTACTCTATAACTTATGATACATTTTTTTAAAATTCTGATGAAATTTCAAACTGTCTAAAAAATGTGAATTTGCTATAGATGACTGGCCGCAGGGCTCCGCGTATAGACCGGTGGACCATTCATGGAAACATGTATTCTGTTACAGAGTGCCAGTATTGTACCAGCTCTTCAAGAAGTTGTTTAAATGTTAATGTTTCTACACCTGTGTTTAGGTCTTATTCTGTAATTATGTGCAACTAGCGAGGAGTTTCAATTGAAATTCTTGCAGTAATGCAAGCATAATGCGGAACTAATCTCCAGCTTCTATTGTAAGATGGCAAAAGTTGTTACAACACGGAACGTAGAAGCTTGAACATAAACAGAGAGCTCTTGAAGCCTTTCGAAACTGTCTTAACGTATACACAATACTATACTGCACAGTCACGTGATATGTTACAATGAAACCAGAAAACCACTCTTCACACTCTTACATATCAGAATACAATATCCTGTTTTTGACTTACATTTGAACAGCTGAAAAACACACTTTTACAAAATGAACATTACTGCGCGTATAAACGTATACTTCGCCGTATTATGTGTAAGGACCAATGATGGAGGCTGTGCATTCATTCAGAATACCCGATAACAATCAGTGGAACAATTACAAAGTTAAATAAACTATTCTTTTTCCGAACAGTTATCTATGTGTTAGATCTCCGAGTTTGGTTGGGTAATAAAGATCAAAGTAAGTTATTTCAAGTATTTTTTTATTGCGAAATACAGTGGTTTATTATTGTCGATAACTCTTATCAGGTCCTTCGCTGGCAGCCTGACCTTATACACCTGTTCTGACACTTGACGTGTCTACATACTTTGATGTTTAAATAAAGAAATTATGTGAATAAAAGTAGCATTGTCACAATGAAGAAGAGGAAAGTTGAAATCGTGTGGAACCACACTGAATTACTCAATAAATACGCTCATAGAATGCCGTGCCAAGAAGAAGCTATGATGATAACAACTGCGTCGGTACTTAATTATGAACTGCCCTCCCAAACTTCCCCGTGCACAAAGATATATGGCGTGTCGTGTGTTAGACACAGGTCGTAATGTAACGGAAATCAGAGCTGCGTTAGTTGAATTGTGGACGCAATGGAGCCGGGTTACCATTGTTACGAGCCAGTATGGAGCTATTGACATATCGATTAGCCGATACGAATCCCCAGCGAGCTGCACGGGTCTCAGGTGCAATTTGGAGTTAAGCTATAAATCAAATCATATAACAATTTATAATTTGTATTCCGTGCAGAATTTATGTGCACTTTATTGTACGACGGGCGTTAATCGATATTTGTGCCAAGAAACAGTGTTATACGCAGTTGTATGTGTGACTTTCCAATGTTAGAGTTTTCTGTTGGAATTTTCCTTCATGTGGAAAAATTATCTCTGTCGTGGATTTCCTTGATGTGCTCAGGACATTCCAGCTAATTACGAGACATGACCCACTTACCTTTACCCTGTCATGCAGACTTCGGCAGTATACAAAAGCGTAGTCGATTGATTCTCGATTCAGAGACTTCAAAGATAAAAATTCGGGCCAAAATTTACCTGAACGCTCTACAAACATACATATACGCCTATATATATATATATATATATAACTCAGCGTCCGTCTGTCCATCCGCTTGTCACGCTGTATAGCCCAGAATCTAATGATGGTGGAAAAGTGTAAATACAAAATTTGTTCGTAACGGAGAGACAACACCGGAAAATGCGTGATTGCAGACCTCCGTAGGGGCTGGGGGGGGGGGTGGAAGATTTCCAGTAGTCTGAAGAACTGAAAATCCACTTCCGCTTTCGTAGTTTCTGCAAGGAAATAGCATCCGTATAAAGAAATGATAGGGGTGAGATACTTGCAGTGTGTAGCGGCGGTGAATCTGAAGTTACTGCCTTCCCAGTTGTGACGGCGCGCAGATCTTGTAGAAAGTCGCCGTCATTTAGAAGGAACAAACTGCCTCCAATTGCGAAGAAACTCTTCTATCCACAGAGCAATTTGGCTCAGGCGATTACGTTTCCGATTTATTTCAAAGACGCCAAGATTTGATCACCGCCTGGACATCAAATATCCTGACCGGGAATTGTGGTGGTTTTCCTCCGTCCAGCAAACATGTCGCTATATTGCCATAAAAGCATCCTTCCACAAATACCACCCGCTGATGTGATGCTATATATTCCGATTTCACTGCCGGAATCTTTGAGCGAAATACAAATAAGCCTTTTGTGAAGAGTATAATTTTAACTGCCGAAGTTTGTGGTCTTCCAATTTTTTAATAATCCGTTATGTGTCGAAGGTGTAGATCCCTAACAGTGTTAAATTGTGTAAAGAAACCCAACTTGGTGCACATTCTATTCATAGTATATTTCATCAACCTCTAAATGTTTCGGACGTATCTAGGCCCATCATCATGAGGTACATCCGTATGTATACAATTGGTACTTATTATTCTTATTCTGATTACTTTTCCAATCCAACCAGGACAACGGACAATCATCGAAAAAGAATAATAAGTACCAGTAGTTGTATGCATACGGTTGTACCTCCTGATGATGGGCCTAGATACGCCCGAAACATGTAGAGGTTGACGAAATACTCGTATACTAAGAATAAGTTGTGCATCAAGTTGGTTTTTCTGTACACGATTATAAAGAGATGCACGGTCAAAAAAACATAAATTTAATGTTAAATTGTATCACAGAATCACGGTGTATTAATTCAGTTACCTCGTTGAAAACAAAGAGCGGTACAATTGAACTGAAATGTTATTTTTCTCCAAACGGTGATTTGCGTGCATATCTGTAACTTGCTTACTCCATACAGCAGATTCGTTACTGAGAAGCTAACCGGTTCACAGTTAGCCAAGAATTTCCCCGCATTTTAAGGAACTCAAAAGTTCGTTACCACATTCACAAAGTCCCTCCACCTGTCCCACTCCTGAGGCAGATCGATCCAGTCCATACACCCACATCCCATTTTCTGATGATCCATCTTAATATTATCCTGCCATCTACGTATGGGTCTTACAAATGGTCTCTTGTCCTCAGGTTTCCACGCCAAAACCCTGTATACACTTCTCCTCTCTCTCTCTCTCAAACTACTCGTAATTTCAAATGAAAAAGTTTTACTGTGAATATGCAGACATGTCCACCTACAACGTTGTCACGTACCTGCCAAGCTGCATGGCTTCACTTCCTACAAGGGGGAGTTCATATCAAGTAAGACGCATAGAATAAGGCCTTGCTTTGAAAGAGCCTGTTTGCTGTTTTCTCGTTCTGCAGGAAGTTTAGAATAAGAAAAGGCGCTGCTAACGACGGAATGTCAGAAAGCTACACGTTATACCGCTCGTGATGTTATTGCTCTAACCGACTGGTGACGCTACACAGGCATGAGGAACGATGTAGCATTCATTCATTATTGAAATACCAGTGTTATTGATTCTTCTGTCGATAGGGTTAGCCATACGGTGTTCTGGCTCGGTATACAAGGTTTCACAACTGAATACAAAATCTCATACCACAAGATACAAGGAGCATGGGAAATCACGCATTCCACCTTTTCAAGGAATTTTCTTTCTGAGCACCAGTGGATAAATTTTAATCAAATTAATGATTAGGCACAGTTTAAATAAAACTATATTGATGTTGTTGTGCCGCCTTACGGTTTTCTACACTTAAGGTATTCACACATTTGGAAAATTCAGGCACTGGTTTAATACTTCAGTAAGAAGTACTGGCACCACAAGACAGTCTGCTCGAACAATGTATGTGAGGCAATGGCACAGAGTTGACTGTGGCCGGCCACATAACTGCCAAAATTTGGGGGGAAAGCAAAGTCACAGGAATGAATTATTTTCTTAAAGAAATTTATCACACGATTTCATATTTCTACCGGAATTATTTAGAACAAGTGTGTCTTGTACGTTCTTTCCTGCAGTGAAATGTATGACAGCACTGTTTAAATATATATATATATATATATACATTATTTATTTTGTTAATATTGGTATTAAATTGTGTAAAACTAAAACGACGATTATGTCCAGCATCGCCTTATGCGAGGTTGTGTTGAAGAAATTGCACTTTTTTTCAATAATATTGTTTAGTCAAGATAATATCCACAAATATCATCATTATCATTTTGTTGTCTGCCTTACGACAAGTCCATAACCTCTTCCAAAGCCAGTTCTGCACAGGGTGTGATCTGATGCTTCCTCCTTCAATTTCCAGTAAACTCTCTTTTCCTTAAGGCCATCGATTAGCTGCTTACGTCTTCTTCCACTTCTTCAGACCTCTTCTATTGTTCCCTTAAATGGTCTTTAGGACCTTTAGCTACATTAATACGTAAAATGTGATGGCTTTGATTTTAAAGTATTAGAGCCAACTACCTCGCCATTGGACCCATGAAGTGCGATTTACGTCATCGGTTTCTGATATTACATAATGAAGAACTTCTGTTATTTATGTTGACAAAAACGTGACATCTACGATTTGGCTATGGTCTGAGCACTTTCCTTAGAATGAGTTAGCAAGAGATTGCGCGCAGAAATTTGTGGAGTAAATTCTTGGAAGACCGCAAGGAGATATGATAACATAATATAGACTTTTGGTTATGAGTAATGGATGGAAATGGCTCAGGATCCTGCCCAATGATGAACACAGATATTCGAAATCTTGACTAGCACGCGAATGATATACAATTTTTCCATATCTGAATTTTTTATGCCTTCCTTTTCTCGTTTTCCTAGTTACTTGACCAGTGTTTACGTCACTATTCTGTATAAATTACGAAGGGCATATTTACCTTGGTCTATTACCCTAAACTGCTAACGTAACACTGGACATTTCAGGCTGATAGTGGCCATGATCCATAGCCAGATCCACCAAAATTCCACTCCCGTAGTCCAGTTTCCCAAAACCCAATTCAATGTTATTCCCTCATCTTCTCCTCCTTCCAAATGGAAGTGTTGCAAGGCACTTCTCACCAAAATTTTGTGTGCATTCTTTGTCTCCCCATCATTGTCACATCCATTTCACTTTCTTATCAATTTGGTACGAGATGCAGGCTGTAAACCATGGTTTCCCGCGTTGTATAGGTCTTTATCGTGAACTGATCACTTGCTTCATACTTCTTAGCCCCATACTACTTTCTGAGCCCTTCTCGTAACACCCCTACTGTGCAATAATAGTATATTAATGATCCGTAATTGTGGCGCCCGTCCAACTTCCTGTCCAGTGGTTGACTAAGGCTCTTTTACTGGTAATAAAGCTCTCGGAGCGTGATGGAGGCTACTCACATACATCTGATACCAAGGCTAAGAATACGTGGACCTAAACCTCCCCTTTGTCGTACGCCTTCACAGCACGGTCCTTAATCAAACACAGGCAGTTCATTATTTTCACTAATTATAATCGTATCCCAAGTGATCATTTGCTTGTTTGCAACGCACTATATAAGATTCTGGATTAAAGTAATACGGTAGTTCGCAGGTAAGCGTCATTGCTTTGAAAGAGACTATCTACCTTGCACTATCTACCTTGCACGCTTCATATAAAAATATTAAACTAATCTGTAACGACAATTTGATCCTCTTTTTTTATTTTTGCACCTGTGTGATTTATGATTAAAGAATCGCCAGATCTCTAAAAGATACGTAACTGGCAGCTGCTTTCTTTCGACTTTGAAGTTTATAAAATGTGTAGATGAGATGATAAAAATTAGTGTTGAAATAAAAAGCGAAGAACTAAAAACGTGATATGAATTTCATAAAAAATTAACTTTATCGAAAATATATCGTCATGCGTGTGTGTGTGTTTGTGAGAGAGAGAGAGAATGTGTGTGTGTGTGAGAGAGAGAGAGAGTGTGTGAGAGAGAGAGTGTGTATGTGTGTGTGAGAGAGAGAGTGTGTGTGTGTGAGAGAGAGAGAGAGTGTGTGTGTGTGTGAGAGAGAGAGAGAGTGTGTGTGTGTGTGTATGTGTGTGTGTTTTACTGAATGCTGAAGGATTATGAACTTACAAAAAAAAGAGGATATCGAATTGGTTTTCTGAAGGGATTTTCCCCCCTTCTGTGTGTTGAACTTTAAAGAAATGGAATTCCAATCTACCGCGACCAAATTCTTCACTGACATTCTATTTTTAATATTCTTTTCGGTCTCTCTAGAATAAATTAAATCTCCCTTTCCTTTCCGATATCTGTCTCCTCAGAAGCAAATATATTTGTAACAAAAACACCGTCAGTTGTCATGATGAAGGATCGGTATGCCATTAGAGTTCAAAGTGCTTACTGTGCATTGTTCACAGAAAAAATCTTTGTGTTCGACAGTGAATTTTATTACTGCTGTTGACACAGAATCTCAGTAATTTCTTTCATTTGTTTCCCCACACATTGGTATCGAAGAAAAGCGGTGCTTTTTTCATTCTCTGGTTTTGTGATCAGACTATTTGCGTGGAACTGCGGCTTCTGACGATTTCATTGACCTTTTTCTGGATGACAGACGAATGAATAAGGAATAACAGTGGAATTAAAACAGATAGGGTACAATTAAAATGGTTGGAGAAATACGTTCCTTCTTTGTCGACCACAAATCCCACATGGACTACTCTGGTATTGAACCCGGGGCTCTGCTTTAGAACCCGGCTACCAAAAACCTGAGCCAAGCAGCGAACGCAGTACCCAGACAGCCTAAAGACCGCACTAGACTTCAAGAAGCTATTCGCCTGCTACTCGGCTCGCAGGCCCACTTCTAAAAACAGACATTTCTGTGGGACTAGTGGTAGAGATTATGGCACTAGAATAGGATTCTTCTTACAGGGACAACTTTGATTTTCCTTTTCAATTACACTCCTTACTTATTTAATATCAGGGGCCGGTACATAAGGCCCATTTGCAGCAAAAGTTCCAAGTGACCTTTGGTTTAACTTACTCCTACAACTGAAGTACAAAATAGGCTGCAAACGACACTTTGTGTTTAATAATCAGGTATCATGCTGTAAAGCATTCGTTTCCTCTGCTCTTGTTTAAGGAGTGGGGTTAGCTTCAAGCTCTGAGAGTTTTTCACCAAGGATTAATTCCTGAAACGCAATGGAAAACAGCTTGTTGGGCACAAGCTTCTTCAAACGTGACCAAATAAGGACTGGTCACGTTTGAGGAAGCTTGCTCCCCAGACAGTACGATCTGTACCAGAGGCTGCAACTACAGTTTTATGTACTCTGATGATGGGCGCGATGGACACCCGAATCATGTAGAGTAATTTAGCAGTAAATAAATATCTGCATACCGTCGCATCTTGTTGAATTTTTTCAACATGGGCTACGTAAGTTAACAGTCTGGATTCAAACAGCCCCTAAGAAATACTCATGAACATTTCAAGAAGAAGAAGAAGGCAGAAGTGGAAGGTGGTTTCTGTTTGACCTAATTAAGGTAACTGCCCACCTGGTATTGATTTGTGTTCATAATTTCTGATTTAATTGTACACAGGTACCCTGTTTGATGTCCAGGTGACCGTGCATCGTGATAAATTCGTATACTAAAACCAACTAGATGCACTAATTTCTCAAATTTATTTTTGGAATAAAACTCTACATATTTCGGACAGTTCCTCTGTCCATCATCAGGAGTTTTTTACTACACACAGCAAACCTGTTTGATATAAACCATTGCTGTGTGTACAGTGAAAAACTCCTGAAAAATAACAGAGGAACTGTCCGAAACACGTAGAGTTTTATTCCACAAATGAATTTGAGAAATTAGTGTGTCCAATTGATTTTATCATATGAACAGTTATATTGTTTTAACTTAATTTTCAATTTCCCCTTTATGCAGTGTACTCTACCCAAATTATAACCATAATTAATTCGCTCTGCTTTCCAAAATGTGACCTACCAAATTGCTATATAAACTGCTCTTACTTTATCTTGTTACATTAATTGGTACTACACTCTACCTGCAAGAAAATGTTACATAATTGCCCTAAATTCTTCTGAAAAGCTTTAGAGTAGACCAGAGAAATCCAGGAAATCTTAGTATTAATTAAAGGTATTGAAGTTCTGAAACGTTAAACCAAACGTTTCAGATTGCAAGGATGTATTCATCTGGCGTGCTCTTCTTTTGACACTGTAATATTCTCCTCAGTTATGACTTAAATTAATCAGATATTATAATAGACTGTGCATAATATGATACTGCGGATCGTTGCGGGTACGTATGAAACTTTGTAATTACTTCCTGAACCGGGAGAGAAATAATAAGAGTTGTAACATCGCACAGTGTGGACCAATCAGCACTTTGATTTAGTGAAGCTACAGTTAACTTCATTGTTAACTCTGTTCAAAGTATCTAGTACTACCAAAGTCCTCTAAGACATTCGCCATTTTGCCTCGAGCGAACACAAATATTTAATTTACCAAACTTGCACCATTACAACTTCTGACTGGTGAAAGAAACAAATGACCTACTTTCGTAATGCCATACGTACTGTGTATCATGTCCTGGAACACCACCTTATTAAACAAATTTTGTATTACACCGTGTATATCCAATCACACATTAATTTCCACCCTGACGCGTTTCGGCTTCTACTGATGCCATCTTCAGGGATTTCAGTCTACCGCAATTCTCTCCTCTGCACAACTAGAGTGAGATTTCACAAGTGACGCGGGTTGACTACAAGCAATTATTAACCATCCGTTGTAAGATCGCTGTTTAAAATCACAAACGCACAATTCTAAAGCAGCCCTGAATTTCTTCAGTCACATACATGTCTGATAATACGGTTTAAATTTGAAACACATAAAATCACTTAATGTCAATTTAACATTCATGAGTCCGTGCATCACTAATATATTTGCAGAGCACAGCCAACAAGATGCGACGTTTCTCAATTTATTTATTTCCGTAAGACGCTCTACGTGTTTCGGACGGGTTTTCCGTCCAACATCAGGAGCTCAAAACTGCACATACAGAGTCAGGTATCTGTCAGACAAATACCTGACGCTGTATGTGCAATTTTCAGCTCATGATGATGGACGGAAAACCCGTCTGAAACATGTAGAGCGTCTTAAATAAATAAATTGAGAAACTTCGCATCTTGTTTGTTGTACTCTGCTAATACACTTAATGTCACTGAAGTTGAAAATCAGGCGCATGTGGAAATGTGGATGTGATGGCATCTGTTTCAGTATCATCTGGTGTATTTATGTCGTGGCCACATACAGTCCCGAATTGGATGCATTCCGGTAATTCTGTGTTGTTATTACGCCGTGCACGTGTCGTGTGTGCTAGCTCAGGCCATACGTGGACTGTACGTGGTCACCATACACACCTACACACACAGACACAACAGAAAGCATCACATTCACATTTCCACTTGCGCCTGAATTTCAACTTCAGTGACATTAAGTGATTTTACGTGTTTCAAATTTTAATCATTGTATCAGACATGCATACGACGGAAAAACTTCAGAGTTCTTTTAAAATTGTGCATCAGTGATTTTAAACTGCGATAATTCAACGAATGGTTAACAATTGCTTATAGTCACCCCTTTTCACTTGTGAAGTCACTCTTCAGATGTGCTGAAGAGAGACGGTATAAGTAGAAGCCGAAATGCGTGGAGTGGAAATTAGTATGTGATTTGTTATTCAAGGTATAGTTCACAAAAGTTGGTTAAACTTTTGGCGCCGGAATTATTTTTTAAATTTTAGCACACCCTGTATATAAAATGTGAATAATACAGGGACCAAATATGTTAAAATTATGAAACAAACTGCATTTTGAAGAGAAAAAAACGGAGAGTATATACCATGTTTAAAATATTCAGTACCTATATTTGTTGAATAAATACATAAAATGCAACTTTGGAGGTTAGCGGTGCGGTACGACCACTATATTTGACATTAGGCGTCAAAAGTTTAATAAAATGAAGAAATATGACGAACTGTTTAGAACACAACGTGAGACATTCTAGCCAGTGTGGTGGTTATGGTAGGAGATGGACGAAAAGGGAACAGAGATATTCCAGGAAAGGACAAAGATTTTTCTATAAACCGGTTACGGTAGTCCAAGGTTTACACCGCCCAGTCTCTTTCCCGGGACTAAGGCAGGCGAAGCGTGCAGCTGGCCAGTTACATACATTCAGAGCCGAAATAAAAAATGTATAAATTGACAAATCCACTCCCCTCTATAGTGGCGATGCAGCAGGAAATGTCAGTATATTGATAGATGAGAGCATCGGTTGTTGTGAAAAAAATTTGTATATATCTGTATCTAATTCTGAATAGAACCGATATAGAGCTCTTTGAATCTACGAATATCAAGCATTTGAATGGTAGTGACGAAAGAGAAATTTATACTGGTAATTTAATTTCAATTTTAATTTATATTTAAATGACAAATTTTTTACACAGAAATGACAGATTTGTTACAGTTCACAATAAATATTCGAAAATCCCACCTTCAGCCACCTTTAACTACGATGTACTTTGGCCCTGGTGGGCGAAGACCGCTTGTTGTGCGTCTGATTTGATCTTCACCTTTCTTTATGCGGGCAGTATTTACAGTGGACAGTAACATGTCTGTCATTTAAACATTAAAATTCATATTATAACAAAATTCACAATAAGTAATCTTTATTTATTACCCTTCAAAATGCTTTCGTATTTGCAGACGTAAACAGCTCTATCTTGCTAACCATTTAGAATTAGGCATAAGAGAATACGAATTCACTCCCCCCTCCCCCCCCCCACAAAGACCGATATTGTCGCCTCCCAAAGTATTGACCACTGTTCCTGAATCACCCTGTATATTAAATCCTAGTCAAGCTTCCAAACACTGTAAGCAGCTGCAGATAGCACGACTGATCGTCACCAGGCTCACGTCGGATCAACCAGATAGCGTTGCAATGGTTTCAAAAACATTTACTCTCTTGCCAGAACACACTTAGCGCCCTGTACTGCGGACTTCGGGCGTTCTTGAGGGATATACAAAGCATGCTGGTGCTTAAGCAGTGCTCTCCCTTTCATCAGCGTGCCTCTCCATCCCTGCGCCACAACTAGCAAGTGATTTGGTGCTTACAGTAAGTCCTCCTGTTCTGACACTTAATTCAGCAGGATGAAAGCTTCATTTTACTGTCTGAGGTTAAGAAGAATTCATAAGTGTTGTTTATGCACAACGCAAGCAGCAGTATGCAGACCGTAGCTTAAGCTTACACCGAATTTTTTTCTGTATTGCAAATAATGCAATTACTTCCAGGTATATGGAAATAAGACAAATAATCGCTATTTCGATCTTTTCCTTCCCTTCTTGTTCCTGTGGCATTCCCTTTTTACATTATACATGAATTTCAGTCTCGAGAAAGCAGAAATCTCCCACAGGAACCAGTGGTCAATTTTTCAACACGATTTTTTAGAAGTAGTGCAAAAGAACGCGGAAAGTTTGAAGAAGGGATGAAGAGATACAAAATCGAGTTATGGCAAGCAATCTGTATTGGGTTCCCCCGTTTATTGGAACCTGTCCCATCGTCCGTAACCAATACGAGACTGGCATCTATCATACACGTGGTTCACTCTACCGGGAAAGTAAAAAAGCAATCTCTATCTCTCTCCCTTCCAAATCTGCAGGTTCCTTCTTCCGGTTATTATTTTTTCTCTGTAACGCCTTTATCTTCAGTCTGTTCCTCCTTTTCTCCTTCACCAGAATGCCTCATTCGGTATTCACTGCTTCTGCTTTCCATTATCGTATTCCTTATATTCTACAACGCCAACAACAGGACAAACTGTCCCGCTGGATTCTCGTGGTAGCAATATCCTAACCGTTCAATATAACATTATCGATTGTGCAAATGTAAATATAAGGCACAATGTTTATTTATGAGTATATTTAGCTGCATTATGCAGACATTATTACCAATTCAGTTCTTAAACAGCTTGATCTTAGGAAGATGAAGAGCCAATTGCAATTTTGGTTTGGCCGCAACCTTCAGTTGTTAGAAGAATTGCCACAATGTTTATTTAGAGCGTAAGTCAGGTCAGGGCAGTATTGTCGCGTTTCTTCTTTTTTTTTAAATTTAGCCACGGAAAATGTGGGAGAAACGACAAAAACATGGCAATGCTTGTGATTTCGGATTTGTACAGCGTCACCAGAATGGAAATTTCTGAAAAGAGACAGCTATAAATATTCCACTCCAGCCTGTTTTATAAAGCTATTCTGATTGATTGTAATCAACAGCGGCTCGTCTAAGCACTGAAGTGCTGCGCCCCTCCCAGAAATTTTGAGAAAAATATAACTGAATATCCGAATGAAGGTTTTCTTAAGAGCTGAGGAAAATTTTATGCGTTTAATTTGTCTCATAATTTGTAAGAGAAATGTTGCCCAGTACCCCTTACGGAGGAACCGCTGGCGATTTTCACTCAGTCTTCACACAAATGACTCCGAGTACGATTTCACAGATACAAAAAATGGGCTAAACGCCAGGGTAAAATAACATGGAAAGACGTAATGCCCACCAAATATTAACCCTTTAAAGACAAAGCACAGAATGCTGTATTTAAAGCTCCAGTCCGTACCGCGCTGTAAACACTTTTCATCTCGGTTATAAAAACCAAACATTTTATGCTGTAAGTGGCACAAGTCGCTGTTTGTTCTCAAATAAATACAAAACACGTAAATACAGTGTGGGCAGAGAGTGCATTTGTTGGATGTTAAACCTGTTGGTGTATCACGTAACCAGTAGGCTTTAAAGGGTTAAATGAAAAATTACTTTCGTCAGGGATGAGATGATTTGTAACCTTGTAGAAGTCTTGCAACTTTCCGAAGGGAACTACCGCATCCATTTTCACAGTAAGTATACTCCGAAAATGAAGGCAGCAGTTTCTTTGGAAACATAAATAAATTGTTACTAGAATACATGGCGTCACAACGCAGACAATCACATCCGAGATGCAAGTAATTTTTTTGTATCTTGAATCCCAAAAGCGAATCAAAACTTACAAATCTGTGATGAAAAATTATGAGGTTGCTGTGTACTCAAATTTTGAGCAAAGATTTTGATAGTAGTGAATAGAGCTTATGTCACAGCAGTCAGTCTTAATATTGTGGTCTTTGTTACGTGACGCCACATAGCTTGGTAAGTAAATAAGTAAAGTGATCTCGTTACGGGCCCGGTGTGGCCCAGAGGGTGGGTAGAGGTGTAGGTCTACTATTCCATGACCGCGGCACTAGAAGGGGGTGAGTGGTCAGCAGCACGCCCCGGCCACACTTTACCCCCGGGAAAGACCCTGTACCCATTGTACAGGAGGCTGGGTGGGCCCCAGGGCCGGGCTGGACAGGCGGAAAATATCGTCCCCACTGGGATTTGATCCCGGACCATCCACCCCGTAGTCGCTACACCGATTGAGCTACCGGACCCACAAGTAAATAAGTAGCGGTCATATTTCACAACGTCGTAAGCTTCACCTTCAATACCGTGAGAAATTTAAACTGCGTACATAATTTGTAGGCGTGAATTGTGCCGTCGTGTCGAGTTTCCCATGACGACGATTATGAAAGTAATGGCATTTTTAAGTCTTTGCTCTTCTGGGATGTTACGCAGCGTAGATTGATAGTCAGTTACCGACGTTTCGGGAAAACCTATCGTTCCCATCTTCAAGGGCCAGGTAGCCCAAGAATTCTTCGCCTTATTGACCCTTGAAGATTGGACGGACTTGTGCCGCAACTTCGCTACGGTATTAACGATTCCACGCTGCATCGAATCTCAGAACAGTGATGATCGCATTTACATCGAAACGGAAGTCTGATATCATGCGGTTTAAATTTGTACCGAATGGAAACGCCGACACGAACATCCGTACAAAAATGCCAACTTACGCAGAATTAAATTCCAGAAAACAATTACTCTCTTGTGCCCCCATTTATACTGACAGACCCAATTTACTTCCTCGTTCTGCAGCAAGTGGCTTGTGTTGTAGTAAAATTCTGACCTGTAAAAGGGCACAGATGGGCAGACCGAAAGCATGGAGATGCAATTTGATGTGAGAATGGTATGAGAAGGGGGATGAAGCAGAGATAGAGAGACGGGGTGACCCCGTTAAAACCTGACCGCCGAGTTGGCCTGGGAGATACCGTCCCCTCACATCCCTACAACCAAGGGTAAGTTTCCAGCCGGCCAAGCTGTTACCAGGGAAATTCAATTAGGAAACTTGCAGAACGTCTAAATTATTTTATTTTATACGTCCGTCTGCATGACAAAGGTAATATATGTGCTGGACTTGTGTAGAAGCTGATGGAAAATGAGAGAAGATCCTTCGAATTGGAAAGTTGAAAACATTTCTCTCCTTACGGTCCTTCTGCTGTTGTTAACAAAGACACTTTTGTCAGTGTCGGTTGTAAAAAGGGAACCTTTCCAACAGTTCTGAACGTCAAGCACACGACTTCCGGTGGAATGGAAATCCGGTAGACCCTTAGGCGCGTCAACAAGTTCCTTATACTAAAGAATTCACCATGCAGAAGGCTCAGATATATAATACGACAAGCATGCAGTTCATGTTGAAATGTTCTGCGTGGACACCTTATAGTCTTGTAAGCGGTTAACAAAGTTTCGGGGAGATAAACTACTTTAATATTCAAGACTCTTAAAAAATTCGACATTGACATAAAGGTGGAGGTCACCCTCGAACAGGCCATGAAGACCCAGAAGAAGGGGTGTAGACGCATAATACTTCTAGCCCTTGAACAGGAGTCTGGGTAGGCCCCATAGTCGGTCTGGATGTGTGTGAAAATTCTCGCCTCCACCAGGATTCTTTCCCCGGACCGTAGAGCACGTATAGAGCCACCGTACCGAATGCACTGTCCCGACTTTCCTTAATAAATACGACGCCGAAATAAATATTTACGTTTCTGTTCAGAAGATGTCGCCTTTAAATCGCCGGTCCTAGGTCGGGCCTCCTAACGATCACATTGCAACGAATATCGTCTGTCTTCTACACGTATCGTAAACTTCTTCGTTGCTAAGGTTTCCTCAGTCTCTTGCACCTTAAACTATGTCACAGCGCAACGTTCGAATTCGTTTTCTGTTAATTACATATTTATAGATTTTAAAATGTAATTAAAGCTACCAAATACAATTGTTTTATTTCAACACAGTTTCGTAATATTCCGTGTCAAACACAAACTTAAGCATCCGACTGGTTCAACAAAAGTGTGCCATTTTCAGGGGGTGAAGTATTGTTACAAGAACAGATTATCGTTAAGATTTTAGCTTCACGTTATAAAATACAATAAAGTAGTTCAGTTACTCCCTCATTCCTGTCACATATTCAACCTCAATTCATACACGTCTACGAGGCGCTATTACTGTGGTGTTTTATAATTATTTCACTACAAGCAGGTAAAAAACTTTTTCTTTTTAGTGAAGAAATCTTGTTGACAGCTGGGTCAAGGTACCGCTATATTGTTGGTTTGAAGCTGTGTGACGTCCAGTATAAAGATAAACGTAAATTGACCCCCAGCTTAATAAGCACCACAGCATGAAGGTTTATAAAGTAATGGAGGTGTAGCTCCACGCATTCTTAAACCCTGCTTTAGGCGTGGGTTTTTTTCCTCGAGATTGCGAGTGCCTTTACTCATATTTTAATATAATTATCCTTTAATCGTCATAAAATTTGAAGCTATATACTGTGAGCTGCCGAAAGCGTCGGTAAACCATTTGAATAAACAAACAAACAAAATTGTAAACCTGCGAGTGCACATTATGACCCGGACACTGCCGTCAGAGTTTCTGCGCTGCAGGAAAAAAAAACAACAAACAAAGTACGTCGTTATTCACCAACAGATCTTACTTCTCCGCGCATTTCTCCCTTCCTACACTTCTTCTTCTTTCAATTTCTCAATCGTATTTCCTTGTTGAAAACTCCCTTCCTATCACGCGTCTTAATCTTCCGTGTCCAATCTTCGGCGCCTTTCTAATCGAGATTCATGTTCTTCCGCATCGAGATAGAATCTTGCGTTTCGTTACGTTTCTTTCGTCATTGTGTTTGTATGTGTGTGTGTCTGTGTGTGTGTCTGAAACACATTCTATGTGATTTTTCTCCCCCTACATCTTGATTACTTTCCTGTCACTTTTCTTCATTTTCCTCTTTCACGCACTGCTTTTTCCCACAATTCTCTAGCCTTATCACACTACTCTTTCTATTGTATGTTTATTTCTGTTATTTCCGAAATACTGGCCTCTTTCGAATCGTGCCTGGACACTAAATTGCATCCAGTCTGTCTTAAGTGGTAGACAACTAGCACATTGTGGTTCTGAGCGGTGGATTTTCACAATTCATAGTGTCTGAGAAGACTCGACGTTTCCGGGCCCGTCGACTGCGAAAAAGGAATCATGTAACCAAAGCAGCGTTCATCTCCTTTCAGAACCTTAATGTCGAATCTTCCGCATGCAAAAATGCGATGCTAATAACACAACATGGATGATAAAGTACTACAACTGAAATAGAGCTGGGAAAATTTATTTCCAATTCCTAATCCTGAACTCCTAACTTCCATCTGTTTTCTTACCTTTTTTAAGTCTCCCCTTTCCACCCTTCCTCCAGTATATGATGCCTTAAATCTGTTTGACCTTCAGAAGGCACAGATTTGATAATAACCTGTCATCTGTGTACAGAACGTGCAGCCTACACCTGTCCATAGAAAAATCGGAAGAACAGAAAACACACAGGCATTCGGATGTGGATTTACAGGCGCCACAGCATCGAGTGCCGTAATGCAGCATGGTAATGCGCTGTCTCCTATTATGCAAATTATATTTCAGTTCAGAAATAACCGTCATGACCTGAAATTATTATTATTATTATTATTATTATTATTACTGCTACTACTAGCTACAATTGAGTTGTCACTCGGTGGCAGTAGTCCTTACGCTAGTACAGACAAAACAAATAAGAATAAATAAACATAAACGAGACAATACAAAAACACAGTACAAACCATACAAAACACAGTAAACACAAGTACACATTTTACCAAAACACCCACACATTAATTAATTTACAAGTGACAGGAGTTTTTTCCTCAGTGAACTGCAGTGAAACAATTGGTAAAGTGGCTAGGCTACGGGATGAACAGAAGAGGAATCGTAATTCGATTCCTGGCAGGGGCAAGTTATTTTTCTCTCTTCAAAATGTCGAGACCGGCTGTGGGGCCGACACAACCTCCTATACGGTAAGGACCTTTGGTTGTTACGTGAGGGGCGAAGGAGGGGAACGAAGCGGCCTGGGCATGGAACTGACCGCTTATCTCAGTTTAATGTGGAAGTTAAGAATGCCCTCCCCAATATAGTCATAGTTTAAAAAAGACAACTTTAACTTTACCGAATTTATTTCATTTGATATATGAAGAATTGTCTTTTAACACCAACAACAAAATAATTTAATAATATATAAATAACTAACAAATAGCACTTCAATATTTATGATGTATTTTATTTACAGTGCACTCACCAACCAGAACACCACATCGTCAACACATCACCTACACGGTGCATTAGAACTCACTATATTACTTCATCAGTCGTCACTCCGCACAGACCAAAAATTTTAACTCCCAAGTGTTTAATAATCATCCATTTTAACCTACATTTATATACACAATTTTAACGTGGACCGAGTAGCTCATTCGGTATAGCGACTGACTACGGGCTGGACGGTCCGGGGTCGAATTCCGGGAGTAAAGTGCGGCCGGGGCGTGCTGCTGACCACTCACCCCCTTCTAGTGCCGCAGTCATGGAAGTGTAGAGCTATACCTCTACCCACCGTCTGGGCCACGCTGGGCCTGTAACGGGATCACTTTACTTTATTTTACTTTTACATAATTTTTACTGAAATTATAATTTCAATTGTTATTGACCGACGGCTACACAGCTAACAACATTTATACCTTTGCAATTTTCTTATAATAACATCACCCTGAAGATGGCAGTAATAGCTACGGAAACATGTTGGTGAGAACACTGTAAATAAAATATACCATAAACATTGAGATGCATTTTTGGTTATTTATATATTATGGATATGATTAAGGCAAGGCAGCCGGAACATATTAACAAAAATCAAAACAATTATCTCTGCTCACTTCCTTGCCTTCCCCCTCCTACACCAAAGCTCCCTCCCTCATCCTGTCACACTTTCCATCCATCAGTGACTTCTACCACAGCGCGCCAAACTTCGTCACGTTCCACGATCCTGTGTAAGATGTACCGCACCACTCTATTCTTCGAGCGCAATCTTCTCTGCCCCCCTCATTGTTTCCACCGCCTTCAAACCTACTCGTCCCCATCACTTCCACAATTCTACCAACTTCCACCCCTCGTATTTCCAATGTCACAGCCTTTTGGGTCCCATTCCAATCTTTCCCTCATTTTCTTGAGGAATTGTTCAGAATTGAATTGATTTATTTTCATTTTTTCTTTTATCTTTCCTCATATATGCCTTTGGATTTTATTTTTCGTGGATTTAGTGTGGTGGATGGGTAAACTGAATACACTGCTGTCTATGATGATCTGGTGAGAAAATATTGTGAACAAAATGAAGGCAATTCTATTAAAAAGAACTTCGAAGGAATGGCGTATTAAATATATTGAACCATTAAATTTATATGTGCGTGTATTTATAAGTTTATATGCCTTTTGAAGTGCTACGTTACAGTATAGGCACTGCTGCAACATTGACACGCTTCTACGATAAAGCTGTTTATAATAAGATTTAAAAGAATCACGTAGATTTTATCCGCTCTACTCTACTTTATCTGAGAACATTAAATCTACTGTACTCTACCTGCATCGATATACGCCTACATGTGACTTGGAAAATAGGTTGGAATTGCGTCACGTGAGAGAGAAATAATTTACATGTTCGATCAGTAGGTTCGTCCAACGAAAATCTGGTGAATATCTCACAACAAGGAGAAAAGGACCGTGTGTTATCGCTCTGTAGTCAAGAGCACATGATGGTCTGTTCAGCTCGTCGCAAATTTAATCATCTGTGTTTCTTGAAGGAAATCTGATATTCGCAAGATGGTAGATATTCAGGTCAATTTCCTCTTGTGTCCTGAAGATGGAGACAGGAGGTTTCTTCGAAGAGATGGTACTTTTTCGTGTAACATGCTCCTCCATCTCACATCACAAAAGACCCTAATCGTAATCTCGTATCCTGCTCAAAGACCCACAGACCATAGTATATAAATCCAGTCCAACTCGGTTGTAGCGTCAAGAAAGAGTCAAGATTTTTTATTTAGATATAAACGAGTGTTAAACCGAATAACACAGTGCTGTGGTTAACAGTGAGGAAATGGTACCATAGAACATCTGACGCTACATACGAGGTGGCGTATAAACCGAAGTCGTTATAACCGGGTTCGATTTTATTGGACTTTCCTTCAAAGGAAAGACCATAACGTACAGCGACACAGTAAAATTAAAGTATGGGGTCAGGTGACTCTCGTTTAGAAAACAATCTTGTAGAAAATGACACAAGTGCCCAAGAAAGGGTAACTGTAATAGTCCTACTCTATACTCAATTAAGGTTCGTATATGCCACGTAATAGCCGGGCAGACATCAAATTTCTATTCCGGTTCCAGCCAAAGGTAACTAAGGACAACTGAAATGACGAATGCAGAAACAGATAACTTGTCTTCAGAAATCGTGGACTGCTATAGTTGTACTATGCATTGAATGCTTGACATAGCCCCAGGAAGTGAAATGTGGTGAGGTCTGGAGAGCTTGGTGGCCACCTAGTGCATCCCCTACACTTTAGCGGAAAATCTCATCAAAGAAACCGCAGATGATGCCGGCGAAGTGCGGACAGTCGCCATAATGTTGGAAGGTAAGTGTATTGCTGTCAGTTTCGAACAGCACAAAGAAGTCGGTGGCCGATGTCACATTTGGTTCGGCGTAGAAGACGGTCATACAGCTCTGTCATGTGCAAGTGCACACCACACTGCGTATTCAGAAGGGCCCCATATATTTGACGTTGTGTCTATGAATATGGCCTGAGACACCAAACGTGTGTATCCCTGAGTGGTAACTGCAGTAAGAAAGTCTAAACATCTGTATCAAACACGTCTTTTTTAATACGCCCTTGGCATAAGGTGGACAAAACTGAAGGTCGTTGCCATTAAAATAAAGACTTCTTGGCACTGTAAGAGTTTTCTTCAGAATCGCTTTTACTTTTGGATTTACGCAGATTTATTTGGACCGATAAACCTCGTTAAAGGGACTGAAGAGACCCCGTCGCTGCAGGCAGCCTGTCTGAACGTTTCTTTCATGTTCAAATCTTTTCCTCTGTAAATGTCTATCCTAAAGGCGAAAATTTGTTTAGTTTATTACACCGACGACAATATTGACGCTGTCTACAGACTACTGACCTTAATCTGACTACCCATAATATTCAATGAACCAGTTTTGCTCTGTCCTCGTCATAATTGACGTAGTTACCCAAAATTTCTCACCTCACATTTCGAGCATGACTTCCCAAAGTATAGCTATGTCACCAACAGAACTTAAACCATGAAAACATTTTTAATGTTCTCAAGTTGCTTTACAAGTGCTTCATCTTTTTTTAACATGTCTGGATGCTATGGAGCAGTCAAATGAATCCGAAAGTTTAGGCACAGACAACACAAACTGGGAGTGCTTAAAATAAAACACTGAAGAAAATGTTTGTATGTTAAGAGAAAATAAATCACAAATAAACGGACAGAACTGCATAAGCTAGCGCTTCCTGTTACTGCTATGTGTGTCTAATTATGAATGAGATTACTGGGAAATGTATACACGAGAGGAGGGGTGGAGAGAGGCACATAATTGTGTTGGGTTGGAAAGTCTTTAAACCATGATCAGCATGGAATTCATTGCATTGAGCAATATAATAACAATACATGGTCCAGAATTGCAATAAGAATATACCAATTGGAATGATGTTGCTCAGGCTACGGTCCAGTAGTTGGTTGTATTGTACAGAAAAGAAATCAAGAGATATTATTAAAAATTTATTTATTTCTTGGCTGACTGACTATTGCAGAAGCGTTCCCTTCGAAAACCAAGCACACTCCTACCTCTGTCATGCAGGTTACCTCTTAAACACGTTATATCTCAAGTTCGAAATATAAGAAGAAATTGATGTTTCAATGGATGAAGGAAAACAAGATATCTCAAAATCTTACTAAGGTTCAGTAATTATAAAAGACTTGATAATGTCTCGGTGGTGAGTACTGAAAAACTTACTGCCTCCATCGTCAAAGTAGCAGGTCGAATAAAGGCAATTTACTCCTTCTAGACAGTGGTAAGAATATCTACCAATTCCATAAGCTCACATTACAGGACTTTTCAGTGTTCATAGTCACGGCTTTCAGAATGTCAAAACTCACGAAAAGCAGAAAGAATTAAATTTTCAAAATTATTAGGCGAATTTCAGCTTTCAAGGGAAGTTAAAGATACAAATCAACGAAACTCTCTTTGAACAGAGCTTGCAGTGCAGAATGTAACGATTCGGGTTTTAGATCGTGTTGTATTTATGTATGATTGCCAGAAGCGATGGATGGTTAACAGCAGTTGTTGCTGGTATGAAAACAATCGTACTCACAACACACAAGTTTCTACAGGGGAAATCTTCATACAATGGGGGGGGGGGGGGGGAGGATTCCCGTAACGAAAACAGTATAAACAAAAAGTTGCCTCATTTTAAGTTCAACACAACCAGCAAAAACAGAAGAATGTGACAAGTCGGCAGCTGCACTTCGGTATGAAACATTTCGACAGAGTTGCGGTACTTTTTCATCAAAGAAATGCTCCTTTTTTTAAAAGTAAAAAAACGTTGATTTTTCGGGCAGTTGCGGGGAGAATACGAGGGTAAATGCTTTCTGTGCGTTGTCGGTGTTACTGCAAGCTGCCTAATCGCTCACAGTGTTTCGTCAGAGTAAAAAAAAATATGCGCTCTTTAGTTGTTGTGAACATTTGAAGCCATCTTTCATTGACTCAATCAGACGAAAAGACGTAATGTTCAAGTTATATTCTCACGTCAGAGTTTAGCAGTCACAATCCTGTGGCTTCATTCCAGTCAAACATAGGAAAGCTCTTTAGGGTTGAACAGTTTAAAAAGAGGATCTCGGAACTTTTGAACGTGGAAAAAAACATGAATATACTTTCTAGCCAATGATCCACGATTTTCGAAAACAATTTTTTTTTTTATTTTCAGGTTCCGCCCGTTTGTCCTACTGTTAAGAGCAACGTGTAGATCAGAATGGAGCATAGGTCGAAAGAAACTGATTGGGTAAAACCAAAATACTCGGAGAAGAGCCTTTCCTTGTGCTACGCCCTCCACCACAAATCTCAAAAGGACTGGCCCAGGAACGAAAACAGGTTAAGCATAAATTATGCATAAGTTATTCGTAGAGGGTTAACAAAATAAAGCAATTTTTATTGTTAAATAAATTTTCCGGTCAAATATCCAGCGTGCTTAGAATGCCAGTCATTTTCTGAAACACAAAATATTTTGAAATTACAATACGTTACATCTTATCGAAATATGAAGTACCTGAATGTTGACGTAAACCTACATCGCAGGCAAAATTTCTATGTATTCTTCACAATGGAAGAAAGAGATTTGTCTCTCGATAGGAAAAACAAAATATTTCTTCAGCGCAAGGCACACATTAATTCTGGAGCCCCTGAGCATATTTTCCATATGCTATGAGTTCTTACGTGTACTTTACAGAGAATAAAACACTAGTCTTCAGATTTTTGGAGGATGGTATAAAAATTCATGGTGATCTAGGCTGGTCGTGCAGAATTACGTACTAGTGAATTAGCTACTATTAACGATGAAAGAGGAAACAGGAAATGGACAGGCAGTGGTTTTATTAGATAAAAAAGATAAAGGTAAAGTTTTCCCGTTACAGGTCCGGTGTGGCCCAGAGGTTGGGTAGAGTTATAGAGAGGTATAGCTCTACTCTTCCATGACCGCGGCACTAGAAGAGGGTGAGAGGTCAGCAGAACGCCCCGGCCGCACTTTACCTCCGGGAAAGACCTGGTACCCATTTTACAGGAGGCTGGGTGGGCCCCAGGGCCGGTCTGGACGGGCGGAAAATCTCGTCCCCACCGGGATTTTTTTAATTTGAACCTATTGTTCTACATACCACTTACAAAGAATGAAATGAGAGGTATGCAATTTCTTGTACTCATTTTCACCACATACTGTAAGTTGCGAACTTCATTACAACACAACAATGTGTGTGTGAACCGTTACGTAGTTTAGCGATATCTGCTAGCCGGTAGCTCATTCATGAATCGCTGGAGACCGGTACATATAACAATCATTGCGGATCGGTATATAAGCAGTAAGAATTTTTGCAGACCGGTACGTGATTTATAAGAATAGCTGCGCGCCGGTACGTATGTTATAACAATCGCTGCGCACCGGTATATAAGTTACAAAAATCAGTGGGGACTGATAATAATTCTCAAAAGTCCTTGAACTGGAATAAACGCGATAAGTTTTCAGCCACAATTTTCTTTGAACGAGGCACACAAGGATAATAGGTAATGAGGAATTCTGATTGCAAAATGTATCGCAATGACGTACATCACACAATCATGCAAGAAACCACTACACAATACCGACTGCAATGCTGTAGACAAGAAAAACACTTAGATGTAAACATGGCAGCAGACATGGGACTATGACACGCTATGAAAAAGGGCAGAAATACGGAGTTCCCGTTAACTGGACGCATGACGTATGACCACAGGTGTCAGCAGCGGTGCTGGTGATGTGACCTGCATAAAGTTCGTGCCCTGAGGTCACTTAACACAATTTATGGCAAGTAAATCACCCGTTTCAGTGCACCTGACCTAATGGTTCAGTCTTTCAGTAGCATTGAGACAAATCTGTCAGGTTCTTTCATGCGTTACAGTCTATCAGAGTGTAACGAAAAGAGAGAGCGAACTAAGTTAATAAACAGACGTCTAAGCCAACTGCAAAGTTGATTCTAATTACACAAGTTGAATACCTCGCAGTCGCAGTTAACTTTAAATGGAAATTACGTTTATTTTAACGACAGCAGTTTTATATTATTATTATTATTATTATTAATCACCTTTATACAGGGCATCTACATTTTACGTACCTGAAACAAATCATGTTTCTAGGGTATATAATTTTACAGCTGTTCTGCGGTTACAGTAAAGGTATATGGCACACGTAATGCTATATCCGATGAAAAATGTCTTGTACTTCAAAATTTGAACTTTCCGAACCACTGGCGCAATCATCAGTATGGTTGTTATCTTCAGTTCCTTGACGTCGTGCTTTCGACTTATGTTCTTCAGATATTTTCTGAATGGTTTTGGGTTGGTTCCAGGTGTTGGGTTGGTTCCAGGTGTTGGGTTGGTTCCAGGTGTTGGGTTGGTTCCAGGTGTTGGGTTGGTTTCAGGTGTTGGGTTGGTTCCAGGTGTTGGGTTGGTTCCAGGTGTTGGGTTGGTTCCAGGTGTCCCTATCGTTACTGGTTTCTTATTATTGTTGTTGTTAATATTATTACTACGACTAATTTATTATTCAATTTCAGTTATTTTAGTTACGAGCTTCGCGCTAATATTCATTTGCTGTGGTCTGTATCTATACCTATCTATATCTATATCTATATCCGAATCCGTATCTATATTTATATATATATATCTATATCTTTATCTACTTCTATATCTATATTTATTACGCTTAATGCTTGGCACTATTATAGGGACATAGGAATGTCGCCTATGTAATCTGCTAGACGCTCACCAATTCCAAATTAAAATCCCTAACATTAACGAGCAAACGAATAAGATGTAAGCAGCAGGCGTTAACGCATAACCTCGAACTGCGCGTAAAACAGAGTAGATTAACAATTATGCGAAAACATCTTCAGAGTGACGCAGTGTACACCTACTCCCCTCGGGCACAATTCGTTATAGTCACATTGCCGAATCACCTGGTAGCAGAATGTGCTGAAATGTGGGTCGCCCTGTACCGTCTGCACCTAATTGGTAACGTGTGAGTGGAATGGTGTAGGTGGGCGGAAGGAAACAAATACAGCGCTCTGTGCCGCGATAAATACTTCTATAACTCTTTATATCAAACAGGGTATTAAGTTTAGTTCTAATGACACTTTGAAAGAACAAAGCAATTCCCCATTTTGTGGCGTTACGACAGACTGTTCTCAAACACACATTAAATTACACGAAGAATATTTTCGTACTTTCTTTCCTTTGGATAATTCGCCTTACTGCTTGTCTTAAAAGCGATGCGGTACAAAATTCATGAAAATTCATTAGCCAGAAATTAACCATGCGACCATCTGGAGTATTTTAATTTGTATGGTAACGATGCAAGTAAGCATGACGCATTCCTTGTCAGGAAGGATGTGGTAAGGGTGGAAGAGATTCTCCCCTTTCGTTCTTAAGGAGATTACAATATAATTTGTCGAGAAACAACACAGAATGTGAAGAGAAACGGAAGAGTCACTTCGTCTTTCTTTACGATTAAGATTGGAAATATAATAGCGTGGTATCCTAGTACCCTCTGAAGTGAGAACCCCCAAATCTCAAGCCCTAAGAAATTTCACAAGTTTCAAAGAAAAATCCTTCGTTGCATGTATCTTTCTTAATATTTGCACAGAGATAAATGTAAAGTTGTCCTTGTGCACGCCATCAATACACAGGCTATAGGCGGAGCAGATATATATTTCCACCAGTTCATAACTGTGGCACTGGGTGGAGGTGAGTAGTTAGCCTCACGCACCGGCCGCTTTACCCTCTGTAAAATAGCCCGCATGCTCACTGAATATGAGGCTGGGTGAGCACCAGAACTGGTCTAGAAATTTTGTAGAAGAGGTAAAAACTCTTTTGCTCTGCCAGAAATCGAAATTATTCTCTTCCAACATTTGTCTAGCCAGTAAACAAGTAATATATGTTATTTACAACACAGACATGTGTATTTTACGTTATGCAGCCCCTGAAATTGCAAAAATTGACACTTTCCGTGTCTAATCACATTTCTTGCAGAAAATGTTTACATCGAATCGATGTAATGAATTAAACCACCAAGTTCGCTCTATAAACACGCTTGCGACGAAATGAGTAAGGCACAGTAGATAAATTTAAGTCAAAGTTCGAAAATCTAATACTGACTGAGGCAGCACAGGTACTTCTTACTGCACCTTACTGCTCATATCTTTCTGTGCCATTCGTGACTACAAACAATTCTGTCGCTTAAAGGGAAGCAAGGAAACTGCAGAAGCTTTTAGGTTTTTGTTCGCGTATATAGTACAAATTTGATAAGATTTCTAGTTAGAAAGACCCAAAAAAGTGAAGATAGAACCCTGATACACCTGTATTACAGCAGGATCCCGAGGACACTAAAACGCCTAGCCCATCTACAGGTTTAAGCCAATAGTTGCTCCTGAAGTCTTATATTAAACGCTCTTGATCCAATCACATAATTTTTTCTGGGATATTTCCTGTAGCAGGGAAGATAAATACCGATGTTCAGAACGACCTGCCGTCTCTCTACCTTCCAAGCAGAAGGAATTCTTCAAGGTTCTAAACGACAGAGGGTGGTAGCAGGCTCCTTAATAATGTCCGTACTTGTCTATCAGATTACGGGCTGTCATACCTCACAAGACAGTCATATTCGCAGTCACGTTTGTGACCACCTAATACCTTGCGTAACACAAGGAATTAGTTCATTCTATCTTCTAATTACCGTGGAACGTGGTCGAAGAGCTTGCAAGGTGAAATTTATCGTAGGGGTTGAGAGGTTGGGGGAAGACCAGAAGCGTGTCTTGCTGCCTTGCTCGAGCAGAAGCTGTTGGATAAGGCGGTAAGGGTAGCATGCAATATGGCAATTCTGTACGTATTTATTTTAGTGCGGCTTGATTCCGATTTCTGCTGTCGCGGATTTCAAGAAGGAATGAAACCAGTACTTCAAGGAAGGAAACTAGAGCATCGAAAAATTGCCAGTCACCGACGTAACATAAAGTTTGCCTATAACATGGCATAAAGGCACAGAGAGTTAGTATAGGTACTACTCTACTCATTCTTAACCCCGTCGTTGGAAAGGGGTGGGTGATCAACACCATGCTCCGGGCGCTAAGCCCTGTCCCCATCGTACAGGAGGATGGGTGGACCTCGGGGCCAGTCTGGACGAGGTAAAAGACGTAAAAGTTAACGATTACCCTAGAACGGGTCATGAAGGCCCAAAGAGGGAGGGTAGAGGTATACCTCTACTCATTCTTCGACACCGTCGCTACATGGAGTGGCTAGTCAACACCACGCCCCGGCCGCATAACCCCAGAGCAGGAGAACCGGTAACCAGAGTACGGGAGGCTGGATGGGACCCAGGGTCGGTCATAGACGTACTTAAGTGATATGATTGGAGGTAATTTCAGTAAATTACCAAGTTCGACACGCTACAGGTGTGTGTTTGAACACCGAAAGTGACGCCTTTTCCCTTCAAAATTAAGAGATGCCACTGCTGAACACACACACACACACACACACACACACACACACACTGTGTACAATATTACACTGCAGGTAACAGCTTACATCTCGTATAATGGGAGAGTGAAGTTTGTGAGAGAGACAGTTAGCATGCAACATCTTGACTGCAGCAATAATTTCTCCTCTTTCCTACGAAGGAACGTCAACTCCGAATGACACCACATACCCCAGCAAGCCATGCGAAAAATAGCATGAACTGCCGCGTCTTGTCTTGTCTTCATCTTCGTAACCAACTCCTTCTTCCCGGAATATTCTCAGGGTTATCCGTATCTAGCTGCGCCGGTATGTTCGAATTTTGGGACGTTTGTGTGTATTTGTTGGACCAATATTGCTTCTGCATGCAAATTAATATTTACAGAAACACCATTTTACCCTTGCATTATTCTGCTCTCTTTATTAACAAGTATTCACATAACATCGAAACATGACACGCTGACTATAGTATGAATATATAAATACAACACGTCAGTCGATAACACAACACATTATTTATATACAAAAATAGTATATTTTGTCAGGGCGACATGTTTCGACCTTATAAGGTCATCCTCAGGCCCTCCAAGAAGACATATCCAAGAGCTGATTATGTTTTATTGCTTTGTGGGATCCCAAATGTTTACTAGTTTTGGTTAGAGAAGTGTAAAATACATAAGGCTTATGTATTTTACACTTCTCTAACAAAACCTTGTAAGCATTTTGGATCTCACATGCAATGAAACATAAACAGCTCTTGGATCTGTCTTCTTGGAGGGCCTGAGGATGACCTTATAAGGTCGAAACATGTCGCCCTGACAAAATATACTATTTTTGTATACAAATAAACTGTTGTGTTATCGACTGACGTGTTGTATTTATATGGTACAACACGTCAGGATGGAAAACATAAAAAATATATAGTATGAATGTCACTTTTCACATTGGCATAAGGAAATTTGTCGTTTTCATGTATATAACATTCATGGTTAAACCCTAAAGATGAAGGCACCAAATACTTCGAAGAACTGGTAAACCTATCTACCACTTGGTAGCGTCATATATCTTTAACAGTACCACTGCAAGAGCCTCCAGTCTTACAGTCACAAAAATGTACCAATAACACAAGAAAGAATTTGACTTTATAGTCTCAAAGTGTAACAACGTGAATTTTTTTTTAGGCACGGCTTAACGATCTTCATTTTAGTACCAGAAAGCACAAAATCTCGCTCTATACCTTACTTTTGCATTGGCACATTATCTCTGAAAGCACCATTACGGCCCCTCAAATATCCTTCCCTTCCCCCCCCCCCCCCCCCCCATTTTTCACGGAACCTTCTTTTTAAAAAAATTCGACCCAGAGTATACAAACATGTGGGCCTGGGGG
>Ga0131853_10002777_pt1 | contig 31372 bp, 16 predicted proteins | sample TergutLab28metaG_FD_92764 | JGI IMG/M metagenome (GOLD analysis project Ga0131853, IMG submission 92764) | Labiotermes labralis P1 segment gut microbial communities from Petit-Saut dam, French Guiana - Lab288 P1 (version 2) (version 2) | ecosystem: Host-associated > Arthropoda: Insects >... | reverse complement strand
TGTGTGTGTGTGTGTGTGTGTGTGTGTGTGTGTGTGTGTGTGTGTGTGTGTGTGTGTGTGTGTGTGTGTGTGTGTGTGTGTGTGTGTGTGTGTGTGTGTGTGTGTGTGTGTGTGTGTGTGAAAGAACAACAGAGGTTGCGCCTGCCTGTGTTGTGTAGTTCTGCATATTCGCCCCATGTGTAGGAACAAACGTACCCATTCCTCGCCCGAGTGTTTGTTGAAATGAATCAACTTCGTATTTCTTGCAACACACATTTATCAAACGATTACTTAATACAGCCTACACAGGTGACGAGGAGAAGGGCAGCAAAGTGAGCCGTCGCAAGTTAAACATTGTTTCCCACAAGCGCAACGTTATAAAATCGTGTTTCGTTCCTGGAAAACCACTCCATACTTTAAGAGTGCACATTAACTAAAGTGAAAAGAAAACAGAGCACAGCTATTTGTGTATGCTATTATACATATTTATGAAGTAAAACGAACACTCATTACACAAGCAAGGCATACCAAATGCATCTGACAATCTGAAGGACCTATCACAAAAAAACATGTTCATGAATTTCTGTCATCTTCAGCGCCTCAGGATGTGGGAACGTATTGGAGAAATCCTGATGGAGAGGGCACTGGGTTATCTGGATTATCAAAATTTAAACTCGTTACAAGAGAAAGGGAGGACTCTACGAGAGTGGACGGAATTGGTTGAGGCTTGGGAAATATCAGTGGAGACTTTGGGAGACTCAGTTGACGCTGTCAGTTAGGGAGGGGGGAGTTGCGTACATATGCTGGTCATAAATACAGATTTAGTCGTTAATACGGTGGTGGGTCATTCTTAGAAATAGAAACGTCATTTGCAGAGACTAAAGCCCACCCGTCATAATTCGGGGAACTGAAGTTTTAGATTAATATTATATATGCACGATCCATAAACTTCGTATATAAAATGTCACAGGAAAATTAAGTTAAATACAAAAAGCAAAAAAAAAAAAAAAAATAGAATTATTTTTACTCGTCACAAAATTCAGGTTCTAAAAACGTACGGATGAGACCCCGCGCATATTTTCTATTACTTACAGTCGTAGCGACGAGTGTTGATAATAAATAGACATTAAGGGTTACAGTGTCTAAGCTTAGAATTGCCTACCAACCATATTGCAATGAACATACATGTGTTTTTTCATTAATAAATAAAGGGTGTATCTAAAATGGACAACTTCTGGAGGGTTCCCACAGCAAAACAGGACAAAAACATTCACAATATATCAACATATGTCCGCAAATACATTTCGAGGTACAGCCCCAACGTTCGCCCAACATCAGTCTTTTACAGGAACACTTAAAATCCCTGCTGTATTCAGCTCCAATTGAAAATGAATAGGTACATCACCAATGCACTTTTTAACCCTGCCAAACCACTCACAACCACACCGAGACCTTTGAAATGGTGCGACAGTACCTAACCAGACGAATCCACTGATCCAGTTTGTGGACACATCGAGCATTCTTTGTTAACTGTGACCTGACGAACAATAATAAATCGACAGCTGTTAAACTGAGAACTCGAATTGTAAATGCATTATGTCAATTGTAAGAAAGCTATTACATGTTTACAATATTTATTGTAGAATGTAATCTATCAACTCCAGAAACACTCATCTTTATATAAATGTTTTCTTTGTTTTGATGTAAAATCACACTCTTGAAGTCTGTCCAACCAAATTAGATACACCCACGTACACTAAGGCAGAGTAGGAGATAAAGAAATGCCATGACCTCGTTCCTGAAGCCATTCTCACTTATGTCATATAAGCATACGGCTGATTTTCAAGGATTACAGGCAAATAATTGCCGAAATAATAAAAATTAGAATGAATGAACATCAACAACTTCTTTTTGGTTAATCTGTATTAATAAAAGATAAGGCAGTACCTGTATACGCCTGGACAGGCCCTGAGGGTTCCAGAAGGTTGAGGTTCCCACAATTCAAGACAATCGGCACATGAAGGTGGTAAAGTTACCAGCCGTACGCACCAGCCGCTTTTACCCCCTACCCTCCCCCCGCTAGGAAATAATCCTGGTACTCATTTCCGGTAGAGGCTGAGTCGACCCGAGGGCCATAGTGCGGACGGAAGGATTATGTCAATGAAAAATTCCAATACTACCATCGGGAAACGAACTCGCGACCTTCTGGCTTGTAGCACACAGTGCCTCAACCAACTGCGCCACCGAGTGCCCCCAAATTGTAATAAATACTCAAAAACCGTACGCCACAATCCATAATGGCACATATGCGAAAACGTAAATTGATCGCTGCTTCTCTGCTCAGTGTAACTGGTCATGTTAGTTCATAATATGAACCACATCAGCCTCCTCGATGACTATACGGGCCACATTTTTGTGTATCACCAAAAGGGCGGAAAGTCGAGATGCAGTTCCCCGTTGCATTTCAGATGCCAAACCGCGTAAACAGGACAATCTCACTGTAATGATGTGAGTTACACTCTCAGTTCGAGTTGCTTCATTGTTAAAAGAGTCGTGTAGAAAATATATTTTACTTTTATATTACTCTCTTTAAATTCTTACCTCACCTTTTAGAACACATGTTTCGAAGATGTCGTATTCAGTTTTTTTATTTTTATTTTTATTTTTATTGCTACACCGTGCATGTTGTTGAGTTACTCAATTATTACACCAGCCACTGCACATATATAAAATTTATAAAATTTACACATTAAAACATTAAAAACGCTCCGACATGTTTCGGTCCTAACACCATCATCAGGGAGCTATATATTCCTTGCTAAAGCCACACTAGAAATAGTCACAGATTAATTTCGTTGTACAAGTTGGGTGTTGTGGTAGCATGCCGTGTTGTGTAATGTTATGTTGCGAAGAGTGCCCTGCTACGGATGTGCATTCTGTGCTTCGTTGCGTGATACACGCAACGAAGCACAGAAATTAATCTGTGACTATTTCTAGTGTGACTTTAACAAGGAATGTATAGCTCCCTGATGACGGTCTTAGGACCGAAACATGTCGGAGCGTTTATAATGTTTTAATGTGTAAATTTTATAAATTTTATATATGTGCATTGGTTGGTGTAATAATTGAGTAATGTCATATTCAGTTTTGTCTAAGGAGCTTCAAAACAATAAAAGTCACTCTACGTAATTCGACAGTCAAGTTAACCTTTTCATTACCATGCAGTGACACACGTGTTAACCACGCTTCATTCAGGTGGCAGCAGAATAGCAGACGCCGTCTAAACCATCAATTTGTAGCTCTAGTCTCTTGTGGCCGAATGGCAGATGGTGTACCTTATTTATGACGTCATTTCCGGGTTTCTTTTCAAATGTCATCCACCATCTTTGTTACAAAAGAACAAAAGCTTTCGTTATATTCTTGATGTGAGATTAAGGAGAATGTACTATGCATATCACTAGACAAAAAAAAAAGCCGGTACTGTTTTTAAAAAGCAATTTAGCCTATTGTAATTGATGGTTTTAATTTTTACATCAAAAAGGCTCCAAATGTGTTGAGTTCTTAAAGATATTGTCTTTTTAACCACGTGCTAAGAATATAAGCTTTGGTTCTCTGACAATATCTGTCGCACGACAAATACAGCTGCTTATTTACGTAGCTCTTGTGTTTTGAACCAGGAGTATGGGCTTGAATCGAATTGATAAAAATTAATTATTACGCTCGTAACTCTGAAATTACGCTCAAACCATTAGGAAATTACAAGTAAATCAATACTCTAATGGCAGGCTCATAACGCATATCCAAATCTACACTCCGTGTACCTGGCTCTGTTCACCAAGCTTCCTGCTATCTTTTCGTATACTTTTTGCTACTCAGTAAACCACACAAGCACGGCAAGCGCTACTTTACAGTTTTATGTACGCTTAAGGCAAAGAAACCTCATATAGGAATAATGAACAAAAGAAGTTTCACTCTTCCACGTCGTGAGAGAAAACGCTGATAACCGGCAAGCGTTGGAACACCCTAATTCTAATTTTTCGTTCGCGACACGAGTCGAGTTTAGATATAGGTAAGTGCTGCAAACGGCAGAGACGCTTATTCCATTACAGTACTTCCACACATCATCTTAATTAATTTCTTCCAGTACCATCGTCGGTGCTAATAACAGGAAAAGTAATGCTGTCAGGGATACAACAAAATTCCGAAATTGGATATGTAAACTGTTAGGACTAGTCCCATGACGCATATCTTAAAGAACACTTGAAGTAACTAATTTCCGTGACGCGCACCTTAACAATTGAAGTATTCTAATTAAGTTCCGTGAGGCACACTTCAAAATGAACACTATAAGTGACTAAGTTCCGTGACGCACATCTTAAAATGAACACTATAAGTGACTAAGTTCCGTGACGCACACCTTAAAATGAACACTATACGTGACTAAGTTCCGTGAAACACACCATAAAATGAACACTATAAGTGACTAAATTCAGTGACGCACACCTTAAAATTAACATTATAAGTGAATAAGTTCCGTGACGCACACGTTAATAAAAATCTGAACTAAGTTCCGTCACGCACACCTAAAATGATCACTTGAAGTGCTTGCCGTACATAAGCCTCAGCTTTAGAAAATAACTAGTGTTAATCTCTCAACCTAGTTGGTGAAATTTCTGGATACGAATGGTTTCAGTCTATCACTGGTCCGATATTACACACGATTATTTTCAAATATTTCTTAAATTTTTCACTTTATCGTTTCCTTCCCACGATTTTTTTTTAATTTATCATCATAAAGACCAATTTAACTAGTGCATCGCCAGCGAAAATCTTGGAACATGAACGCATATCACCAGTAGCAGTTACCATTATTTCATTTTCATATTATACCTATAGAAATTCGTCCTAATAAAGAGTCACAACTGTTGAACGGCTCTTTGTTCAGTGGAGTTTCTAGTCAGAGCTTCCGTGAAGCAACTTATGAGTTTATGGGCCAATCCGTCTTGAAGACAGAGCCGTAAAACAAGGTGCTCCATGCAGAATCTACTGTATAAATTCCACTTACATATCTAATAATCTTCTAGTCCCCTATATCTGTAATTATCACGGTTGTTTCGTGTTATTTTTGTGAACAAACCACTGTTAAAGTACAGGTTCGATACACGTTACATTTGCCGGATATAACCACCAATATTCGCATCAATGCAGTTTTTGTGGTTGGTACCTTGCACCAGTGTCAAACGCACTGCGTGGGAGGAAATGAGTTGATCTGACTTGGGAAAAGGACAAGTAGCGGGCAGTTTAGAACACGCTAATCAGCATGCGGGTTCCCTAAAATGAGGAGAAATCCTTACCAGCTTAGAAGCTCCTAGTTTCTCAAGGGCTCTGATCCACGGGGTCAATCAATCAGTTAGTTGGTTAGTTAATATGTATGTTCCGTGCCAATACACATTTTTATTAATGAATATCACTGTAACTAATGCAGAAATTTTCCAAATACATCTGCATACAATATTAACACAAAGAATAAGCGCCACCTACGCAGACCAAATGCCAACATTTCATGTTTCCGGAAAAGTACATTCTACCGCAGCACCAGGATTATCAACAATTTACCACGCAGTCTGACAATCCTCAAGATGGAAAAACAAAATTTAAGGTAGCAGCAAGAATATATTTAAATACACACTCCTTTCACTCTGTAGATGAATTTGTATGTGTAAAAATGATCCACAGTACTGTATATAAGGTGTCTATAGTGTTTTACATTGTGGAAGTTCAGCATATTTTTTTCGTATTTATGAGTCTTCCCATATCCCATAATCTGTGACATACTAATGAATCCATGGAATGTATGTATGTATATATGTATTATGCATGTATATGTGTGCCTGTGTGTATGTGCGTGTATGTACGTACGTATTCATGTATGTACGTGCTATATAGGCAGGTAGGTAGGTAGGTAGGTAGGTAGGATTGCAATTGCCAATCTCCACACAAATTTAATGTGTCTCGTCGTTATTGTCGTAAAACAAAGAGGCAAAATTTTTTCAAAGCCGCATTTTCTGAGTTTACTCCCTTTTACGCCCTCTTCTCGAACTGAGTACCTGTCTTCCCTATTTACTGTCACTTTCTGAACTATTACAACTCCAACATACGTACTTTTCACGTAAAATTACATTACTTTACTCATTACTGTGCACCACCCTTAACGCAACTCACAGCAACCTGCGAGGTTTTATGTGACGTCGCCTTTCTACCTCCCCTAACCTCCCCCTCCCCAAGCTCCTAATAATATCTTCCGCAGAGACCTACAGCTAACTCCTATTTTCTCACTATATAACTTGGTTTGACGTGAGGAAAATTGGTTTTTCGTACGTCCGACGATGCTTTGTTCTAACCGACTTGACCTGAAAGATTCTCATCTTCAGGTTAAGCAATATACTCTAGTCATTACCCTTCGTTCCTGCCAGCGCTCTCATATAAAAAAATATTGGCGTCGCACCCGATTACGCAGAGCTTGTTAAGCCGTTACAGCAGTACGAACTGTTTTTGTATCTTTTTCAAGACATCATGAGTTGCCACGGAAACAGACCTGTAATACGAATCCATAATACACGATAAATACTGAGCAGCTTGTATTGGAGAATGCCCATGTCGAAACGTCGATATGAGATTCCTATACTGAGATATTTCGTGGTTTTATTTAATCCCTCCAAGTAAGAGCTAGGAATGTACCCCGCTTATTATAATAATAATGATAATAATAAAGGGGTTCAGTTCTTACAATGCTTGAGGATGACTACCGAGTAACACAGGGTTGTCACGGTGGTAGCCTTCCACCATTTGACACTTATGATGCATACATATTTGCACTTATTATCCTAAACCATTTATACACCACTTTGTCTAAATATTGACCTATGCCTAAATTGATATGATCATTGTTAGTGTGTCTTAATGTTTTATTGTAGGCTATCTCTTTATTCACATTTAACGATTTCTCGTTTCAAAATTTCCTTCTCCAATTTCTAGTTTTTAAAAAATCCAGTAATATGCGTTTCACATCCTCTCCACGTAAAGATAGAGGGCATCTTCTTTTAACTGTGTTTCTTGTCATTCCTTTCAGCTGCCACACCCCGGCTACCAACCAAGCTATTCCACTTCTTTCTTTCCTCGAACAACATTTTATGTACAATTTTTACCGCGACAGCAGCACACAGGTTATGCTGGGACAGCTTCCTACACATCCTTTATAGTTCACTACTCATCAGCATTCCTACCATTCGACGCTGTATATCTGAGATACAGATAACGCCTTACAGTAAAACCATTTATAAATAAATACAAATATATTACAAAAATTTAAAGATTACGATATACAGAACTATAATTTTTTTTCGGTTGTTTTGTATGGGTGTGAAACTTAGTCGCTGACACTGAGGGAGGAAAGGAAGCTGAGGGTGTTTGAGAATACGGTGTTGAGGAGAATATTTGGACCTAGGAGGGACGAGGTGACGGGGGGGATGGAGGAGATTGCATAACGAGGAGCTAAATGATCTGTACTCCTCGTCCAATATTGTGCGGGTGATAAAATCGAGAAGAATGCTGGGCATGTGCCGCGGACTAGGGAGAGGAGAGGGAGGTGTACAGGGTCTTGGTGAGGAAACCGGAGGGAAAGAGACCTCTGGGGAGACCTAGGCGTAGATGGGTGGATAATATTAGGATGGATCTCCAGGGGGTTGGATGTGGGTATATGGACTGGATTGGGCTGGCCCAGGATAGGGAAGGGTGGCGGACGCTTGTGAATGCGGTAATGAACCTTCGGGTTCCGTGAAATGCGGGGAATTTCTTGACTAGCTACAAACCAGTTGGCTTCTCAAGAATGACTCAGCACCATGGAGTAAGTAAGTAAGTATATTACAAATTATTTACGTTCACAGCATCTACTCATTGTAAGGAATGAACACGTGTTCTAAAGAGAGAAATGGAACAGAAAAATGTCCTGTACAAATTTTGGATTTGTTTCATTAATTGACTGGTTTTTAGGTTCTTGGTAACACCGGGTCACATGAAGAGTGCAAAAGCAATGTCGAATGCGAAAGGAAAATTAGCATCAGAGTTGAGCAGGTCGCAGACTTTAAGGGGCGGTGGTGCGCGACATAAACCTGCTGCCACAGCTATCGTTTGAAAAGAACCGCTAAAAACATCAATCACGATAGTGACTGGGCCGAAATGCATTATCGCATGTACGTAACGGGCAAAAGAGAATTACTTCTCTATTCGACAATCCAAGTGCTCCCTTCTTGGCAAGAGAGCGAGTTTAAGGGCTGTCACTTTTTTCTGTGGCACAACAGCCCTACTTCGGCCTAGGCCGCCTCTTCGTTGGGGTTTCTATATTACGCACAATCAGACACACCCGGTACGACTTAAGTGTACAAGTGATCAGCCCGTCGTAGAGGCCGCTACTTACATAACTAACAACAAACACAACAGACGAACATCCATGCCCACAGCGTGATTCAAACCCGCGTTCCCAGGACGCGAGTGGCCGCAGACCTACACCTTAGAAAGCATGGCCACCGGGATCTACAAAGATTTTCTTGCATCCCTTAAATTACACTTCTAAATAACTAGGGGGTATTCTTCACGTTCGTTCAATAACATGTGCATCAACTCTTTGTCAGTATTGTTGTTGTTCATAGACGGAACAGTTGCTGCTACGGTTTCGATTTTACTGTCGGCATTAGACATACCAGCACTACACATAAAAAGGTACCTCTAATTGTCAAAAACTGGTCCACACGACACACCAGGGGCGTGGATGTCTCTCTGTTCTGGGTGCTGTGTGTTGTCAGGTAGAGGTCTCTGCGAAGGGCTGATCAATTGTCCAGAGGAGTCCTACTGAGGGTGATGTGTCTGAGTGCGATCGTGAAGCCTCAACAATGGGAACGTCCTGGCCCACTCGAGGCTGTCGAGGTATGAAGGGGTTCTAGGATAAATTTATTACCGTTAGAGTCTTAAGAAATCTTCCAAGCGATGCCAGCCGGTTGTGTTTCGCTTTGTTAAAATAGAACCTATAATTCCTTTCACTACTAAGGGAAGAACAAAGAATAAGAGTGAGTGAGTGAGTACAGAATGCTGAGGTGGAAATTTAGATCTAAGAAGGGCAAGAGAATACTGAAGCAATGTGCGCTATACGAAGCTTCATTGTTCATACTGTCCGCCAAGGACAACTAGGGCCATCAGTTTTTTGCACAATGCATTGTAATATAATTGTGTATTATAGGATTATACGATTAGGATAATCAGATCAAGGACGAGATGCGTGGAGCGTGTGGCATTTAATCGCAATTCATAAAACGCTTTGATAGTAAAACCTGTAATAAACAGATGATTCGGAGGGAAAAAGGCTTTGGTGGATCATATGAAGCTGAACCTTAGCCAGGCAGGATGGGTGGGTGGGTGTGAACTGGATTTAACTGGTTGGAATAAGGACCAATTGCAGGCTCTCGTACACACGTCATGATTCTCCATGTTCCAAGAAATGCCGAGAATACCTTGACTGGCCGAACATCTATCGCTTTTTTAAGAAGGGCTCTGGCCCAAAAAGTTTGTCAGTCATTTAGTAAATTTATTAATCAGTTGTTTAGTTAATTAGTTAGATAATTAGTTTCTATGATGGGGATCTGGAACAAAAATTTCGGGACACCATTTTCGATTATGCAGTATTTGTACGTAAGCCTGACGAATAGGGCTTAATGTTCTTTATTATAAATTTACAATGAAATTAAATAGTAAATAATAAAAGAACTTTCTATGTGCCTGCATGATAACTTCACGCAAAAGATGGAGAAGCATACACCGAAAAACTTAACAATGATTCCAAGACGTAAGACACACATGAACCTTTGGTAGGTCGTATTCATTCGACCGACAATTCGAGGTCGAAACAACGTTGTAAAATTATCGTTACAAATGTAAAGTTTGGTACGGGCCATGAAGGCGGCGAGTGATGTTACTGCCGGATTGTTAGCTGTTATCTCCCCCTGTAAAGTCTCCAAGACTAGCAGAGCAAGATCAAGCAAGGGTCGTTGCTTCCCTCCCGCTCTTTGACCATCAACAAAACTGTCAAGCCAGCCGGAATAGTTCCTACGTCACGCGGTTTTAACGACAGATCTCCTGGGGAAATGTAACACTGATGTTCTCCCTGCACATCGCTTACTTGGCCGTTTACTTCACACCTGATTTATAGATTTGTGTTAGAAGGTTTTGGTCTGGTTGTCGCTCTTTATCACCACAGCACTGGACCCTAGCTAAACCATCGGCTCGATATAACCCGTCTGTAATAAATAACAGGAAAGTTTAAATCTACATCGGTTTCTTTTTGCAAAGAAAGAACGCTTACCATTCAGCATTTTCTTCGATTTAACCAAGCCAGAAACGAAGAAAAAGACTTTTTGCTGAACACAGCTGTTTTCGTTACCACTGCTTACATTATACCTCTCTGCTGCATCACATTTTAATTGTTTAGCTGACCGTGCCAAAAAATTCTTCGTTGTTCCTTCAATTCCTAATCATGTTTCTGTACAAAAATGCCTCTTTAATAATAGCAATAGGAAAAAGTTAATTTAATGTTCTCACAACAATCACGTTATTTCTAGGATTTAGAGTAATAAGACTCAACACTGATGCGGCTAATTCGCAAGCTCTGAACAGTGCGGCATGACATCAGTCACAATGTAAGACTTGTGTCAGTAATGTGTTTTGGAATTTTTAGATGTTGAACACGTCACTATCCTTTCCGTAATAGAAAGTGATTTGAAGCTACGTCAAGTTTGTATAACGTCTACGCAACATTCAGCAAACAGCAACGAGTAAAAACAGCAATGGGTAAAAACAGCCATGAGTAAAAACAACAATGTGTAAAAAACAGCAGTGAGTAAAAACAGCAATGGGTAAAAACAGCAATGGGTAAAAAAACAGCAATGAGTAAAAACAGCAGTGAGTAAAAACAGCAATGGGTAAAAACAGCAATGGGTAAAAACAGCAATGGGTAAAAAACAGCAGTGAGTAAAAACAGCCATGAGTAAAAACAACAATGGGTAAAAAACAGCAATAGGTAAAAACAACAATGGGTAAAAAACAGCAGTGAGTAAAAACAGCAATGGGTAAAAAACAGCAGTGAGTAAAAACAGCAATGGGTAAAAACAGCAATGGTTAAAAAACAGCAGTGAGTAAAAACAGCAATGTGTAAAAAACGGCAATGAGTAGAAACAGCAATGAATAAAAACAGCAATGAGTAAAAACAGCAATGAATAAAAACAGCAATGAGTAAAAACAGCAATGAATAAAAACAGCAATGAGTAAAAAACAGCAATGAATAAAAAACATCAATGAGTAAAAACAGCAATGACTGCAAATGACCGCCAATTACGGGTGTGATCACTATGAACAACAGAGTAGCAAATATGAATTTTCATTTAACAAAAACCCAATTAAAATGTTTAATTACGCTATCACAGGCAGCCGCTTCGTTCTCTTGCACTGTGGTGCCAGTGGCCCCCACGATGGAGAAAACGGGAATAGACAGACATGGGCTGAACATCTAAGTTCAGACGATGAAACTGTAACTGTTTTAATTTAACCGCGCTTTATTTGGCGTAATTAGGTATAAATTTAGTTAAAATATTTTCATTTCATTTTACACGCTTTGTTGTACAATTACGTCTGTCACTAGTTTAATGTCTGCTAAACTGTCTGTTTTGAAGCTTTCCATGTGAATACGCGAGGATGGGGCAAACTGTAACTACGAAGAATGTAAAAACAGGCCAGTTAATGCACTTGTTTATTCACCAAACAAAGTTTTACGAGTAATCTAACATCTCAGGGCCACCAATGCTATATCAAAAACACTTCACTTATATTAGATTAGAAAACTAAAAGAAATATGTGGTAAATAACACAGAATTTCATTTCTTTAACAATGTAGAACTTATGCTTAATATACATAAGGGACGTGCATTGCAGAAAACTTGGTGCTGGCAGGCACAGCCTGAAATTCTGTAACGCGACTCGGTAAATAAACAACACAAGGTGAAAAGACAAGTCTTGTTCTTACTGTCGTAATATTTACAAGAACCACTGAACAGCAAAATCGGTCACTGTTTCCGTACACTAAATGACATGGGATGTTCAAAGTGTGGCATGATCTATGCACGAAACAAAACTACAAAACACTCTTTCCAGCGTTTTCCCGCCCGTACGTAACGCCCCGAGTTAATCCAGAGCAGCACCAATCGCTCATGGACAAGAATCCTTCCCTGACAGCGGCCTCTGATCCCCACTGCCCGCATAGTGCCAGGCTCCGGGAAACGCCACACGGCAGCGCGCGAAGGATTGTCGCATCACGCCATGTTATTTACAGTTATCTTCCTCTGATCCCTAACGTTATGCTTCCGTTCACTTTCCTCGTCTATGTAACAACCCTCTAAATACAACTCTGTCTTCTCTATAACCCTCCAAGTCTGTTCACCTTCAAACAACTTTTCAACGGACCAAAAAGCTGTGGACTAAACCAAAAGTTGTGAAAATAACACATAACGAAAGTTTACATCGTTTGATCAAAAGCATGCTGAATTGCTAGGTGTTTAGTATGTAGCCTGCTTAAACTGTATATATTTATGACCGTTTTCGTAGCCCAGTATATCAAAATTAACATCAATAATACATTACATTTATTACTTTTACTACATTAGACGTAATTTACTATCGTCAAAACCTTACACCATACTAAGTAGCATATTTTATCAAACTATGTTTCTGCAATGTCTTTTCAGACGGTATGTTGTTAGCAGTGACCCTCAAAGAGCCACGATGCTGACTTATTAGTTAACATTATTTTTCTTATTTCTAGCAATCAGAGGAGGAAGTATACAAGCAAAACATGTACTCTCGACACACCCCCCCCCCTACAAAACATCGAAAATTGTAAAATTTCTACTACTTGGAACATCACTATTCTCTTGCTTCTGTTCAAATATGTAAGGGTTGCTTGACATCGTCCTATAAACTGGTATGAGAAGTTTAAGCCAGTGTTTCTCACCCTTTGTGAGACCGCGGCCCGGCATTTTTTTTCATAAGACGAGGGCCCGGTCCCAACAAATTTACTCGTCAGTACCTTTCCCATTTTTTTAAAGTTCATACATTAAACTAACATAAGTATTAATAATTAATTATGGCATAATCATTAAGAGTATTAGTACAATTATGTGTACGGTGTGGCATGTTGACAAATATAAAATTACATTTAAATTAGTTATCAATTCCAGGAAAATCTCTCGCGGCCCTGTATAATTGATGCTAGGGTCCGGTACCGGGCCGCGGTCCGGCGGTTGAGAAACACTGGTTTAAGTTAATTTTGAATGGGGAAAGATCGCAGCTTATTTCCAGGCATTTACTTGCCATTTGCAGGAACAACTAAAACAACACACGATATTAAAAGTTCGTCGTTCCAAAATCATAAAATGATACGATTTGGATGAAAGCCAGATTCGTTACCACCGGACACAACTCTCCTTCTCCGTTCAGAGTTGTTCCTTGAATATTCAGTACTCTTCCGATCAATTTTCTTCTTCATAAGAAATATAAATCTGAACCACGGTATCAGTCAACAGAATTCTCCACTAGCGGCAGTGGTCACTGAATATGAATTATGGTGACATCTTGTTGACAGACACAACGGTATTTCTTTTAGTAGTAAAGGATATTATTACAAATGGCAAAAATGTTCAATAGAAATATACAGAAAGGAATCCGGTATGCCTTCTTCTACAGAGTTTTCATTATTTGACGCTGCGTACGTCCGGCGTAAGTTCTGAACTAGTCTAGGAGGCTGGCTGTTACAATCATATTCGCAACATCTTGATTTGAAACCCACCCCCTCCCCCACCCCCCACCCCCCTTCAAGTTGACATAAACGAACTAACAGTGCCTTTCACCTGCACATAATTACGTTTTTAGAAGGTTCTAAATGTAAAGTTATCTTATTTTTTTGAAGTTCGTCCTCAGATATGTCAACTTCTTCTGTAATATTTGTGATTACCAACGTCACACTATAGTGGGTGAGCTACCTGACTCTCAGATATGTATTATCATAGTCTACACAACTTCAGAAGACTAAATATTAAATGTTCAGACAACTCATAAGTTAGCGCCTCATCCATACCGTAATTATTCCTCATACGAAATAAAAAAAGCAGTTTATGTAGTTTCCAATGGTAAAACATGCACACCAAATCTGTGAAAACTGCTGAATGTTCCAAAAGTTGAAAGCGACTCATACAAACAAGCAAGTACGCGCGCACAACGTGGTTATGCAGGAAGCCCCCATTTTTGTTCTACAGAGAAAAATGTACACTAAAGTACTAACACTGTAGTTAATTATAATGGGACAATCGAGTTACCACCACCACCACCACCACCACCGCCACCGCCACCGCCACCGCCGCCGCCGCCGCCGCCGCCGCCACATTTCGATTTCTACAATGAAAAGTTTTCTTGAACTACATAATGAGGTGCTTAACGATCCGTAATCCTCACGGGTGATAAAATCGAGAATGAAATGAGCGGGTCATGTAGCACGTATGGGAGAGGGAGGAAAGGTGTATACATGGTTTTGGTGGGAAAACCTAAGGGAAAATGACAAATTGGAAGACCCAGGCGTAGAGTGGAAGATAATATTAAGATGACTCTTCAGGGTGGGGGATGTGGGGGCATAGACTGGATCGAGCTAGCCCAAGATAGGAACAGTTGGCGGGTTCTTGTAAACGCGGTAACGAACCTTCGGGCTCCATAAAATGCGGGGAATTTCTTGACTATCTGCGAACCGGTTAGCTTCTCAAGAAGGACTCTGCTCCATGGAATCAGCAAGTATAGCTTTCTTCAGTTAATATGCTAACTTCCAATGTTTCCTTTGCGCAGTCAACTGTTAGCCTCCTGTGGAAACTATTGGCCTAATTGGGCGCAACGAACACGTCGTAATTTATCTGTACAATCCTCATCTAAGTTTGTTTCAATGTGAAAGAACAGTCCCAAGACTCCAAGTTGCTACTGCATGCTTCTAATGTAGCCCTCCCGACTTAAATTCCTTAGATCCTTATTTCATATTTATGTTATCTTTATTTCATATTTACGTACATGCATAATAACCACTGCCACCGGGTGACAACCCATTTGCAGTCAAATATATTACACATATATTATTATTCTCAATATAAAATATTACTTATTTGCATTTAATCAACAAGGAAGGTTATGTACGCATAACGTAACTTGAGGCGCGTTCGTGCAACCACTGTTGCAGTGGAAAAGCTATAAGTATTACATATTCTATGTGTGTGTTTGTAGCCTTAGTTATCCAGCATGCAATGCGCATGCACTATATTGCCATTTGTTGCCTGTCCGGCTCTACTGTATTTTTCCACATTATCTTACAAACGGCACGATTTTCGAAATCAAGTTATGGAACATAAAATTTATTTCGATTTTCTCTACTAATTTTGTCCGAAATATTTTTTTATTTGAAAAAGAATTGAGCGAGATATTATCACAAATGTAAATTGGTCTTTATGTACAGAACCCGTTATTCTAGATTTTAATGAAACTTGAATTTTCTCTAAGGATTTTCGAAAAATACTCAGGTATAAAATTTCACGAAAATCCATCCAGTGTGAGCCGAATTGTTCCATGCGGATGCACAGATACGGCGAAGCTAATAGTCGCTTTTCGCAATTTTGTGAACGCACCTAAAAAATTTGCTGAAATTTCTCCCGGATAAAATTATGTATCTCAACACTAAGTCGTCTAACTTTTTACGTTTAGCTTTGCATGACGAAATTTTAATAGTACTTATGTAGGTAACACAACAGAGTAACAGGAAATATGACCACTCATGCTGCTAAGAGATGTCCTACTGCCTACATAACAGCTAAAACATTTCTGGCAGCAGGAACAGAATCTTCGTTAACAGTCTAAAATTAATCACGAAGACAGCCTTTGCAGCCGTGAGTTACGAAGTGCTGACCGTCACCCTATTCGTAGAGCTGTGAGGAACACAAAAGTATCATGTAACGTAGGAAACACAGTCATATCATTCAAGAGAAAGGGATGCTGTTAGCATATAAAGAAATGAGGGTGTTGATGCGACTCTGTTAAACTGAGATAGGCACAGAAATAACCAGAGTCTCGCTTCAAGACAGATGAAGCCGTGCCAGTTCGCTCAGCAGAACAGGGATTTACAAAATTCTTCGTCTTTAAATGCTCATAAAATCTCAGGTGTTTAAAAACGTTTTAAAATCATGCACGCATTAAACCTGTAAACTCACAGGATTCTCGCCGAGAAGGTCTGTATTCAATTCCCGTGCTTGCCGCGTGGGATTTGGGATGGTTAAACTGGTGGCGGTTGACGTTCTTCTCTAAGTACCTCGGATTTCCAAAGTTCATTATTACCCTACCTTTGCTTTTCTTTCACGTATCTATTATACGGGGACAGTACATTTGGTACGTTAGCGCCTTGAATGCGATAGGTCATAACCTGGCTCACCCCAGCGGTTTAAAACCCCTATACACACTGGATTAAAAATTATATTTAACCCCAGATGAAAAACTAAGCACATAGTTATGATTAACCACCTCAAAACATTTCCTGCGTCCACTTTTGTTTTTTGTCACTGTGGCGTGTGACGTCTTAAATTCTTCAGCAAACGGAAAATATTTCTTCTCTCAAAGGTTTAATCTGTAAGCTACAGTAGTGCCTAAAACCCAATTTCATTGCGCTCAATACACAGAAATGCAATGTGCGAAGTATATTACTAACATCACGTATTTTAGCGTTATGTTGTTTTAGCTGCCAATATCCGTCAAATAAAAATTTTAATTTTGTGTATTTCTGTATATTTCGGCAAACAATGCCATCTTTAGGCATAGACACAGTGCCTAAATATGCCACTATGTGCCGAAACACGTAGTGAGATCGAATGTATACAGTAAGAGAAATACACAAATTTTAAATTTGTATTTGACGGAAAACCTTGACGTTAACACACATTCTTTATATGTTGTGCCCAAATAGCGTATAATGCTGTTTTAGCAGTATGTTCTTTAAAATACTGAACTAAAAATGAGTCACAATTTAACGAATGAAGTAACTCAATTTCATATGCCCTGCGGTCTGTACAAATTAACAAAATACGCACGACCTGCATTTCCAATGCGTTGTGCAAAACTGACTGCGAAAGATTAAATTTAAGCATTAAATATCGATTAATCTCTCAATGTCCATTGCAGTGGGGATCGGAGTGTAATACATTTCAAAATTTCCACTACATTTCACTTGTTGGGTGTATAAGGAAATACAATTTAAAAAAAAAAACACTTCGAAATTTTATTAGTTACAAAACTTTGTTCTTAATTCTGAATCTACGTATGACACTGGAACGTACCTGGAGGAGAATACAGGCCATTTGAAGACAGGGCCATGCAGAAATACGTTTCTGATTTTTGCACAAAGAAATATAATGAAATCTAAATACAGGGGCCAAATTCTCTTGCTTGAAATCTATAAGCCTGTTCAATGTTGGTCACCACTGACTTATGTATAAAGAAGAGTAGAACACAGCGACCACCACCGTCGTCGACGAGGACAGCAAGTCTGTTGTTGGTGTGAAAGTCACGTCTCATTGCCTCTTGGGTGTCAACTGTCAACTGTTACCTCACCCTCCCACACTGGAAACAACGAGGCAGACGGGAACAGATTCGTCTTGTTACAGAGGTAGGTACATGGTTGCAGTAACAAAATGGTGCTTGCAACAAGAAATAGGCCTATGTAGTGCGTTTTTTGTTCTTGCTGCCTACTGTCCTTCAGTTTGGGGCTTCCTTCTCACACTGAGTGAGGCTGCCTGCCTAATAAAGCACAACGCCTCTTTTATCTAATGCTGTTAGTCCGTTCTGATTACAGCTGGTATAAGATTAAACTGTGTCAATATGTGTAACACACCCTGACTACAGCGCATGTTTCACAGTTTGTATTTAGGTAACAACTATACATTCACACCCCAGTGTGGTTAGCTGCAGTGGGAAATCCTATCTTCGGCTGAACAACGTGAATGCATGAAGATTACTTGTCTTCTGATATGCGACGCTTCAGGGAAACCTAATGCCTTCATCCAACTACCCTGATTCTGGAGGCAGCACGTTCCTCTGAATCGTCTCCACGCATGTAGTAGACTATATTTGTCAAAACTCAAAACAGAGTAATCTTCATAATCGGTGTCTTGGAATCCTCAAATCTCGCTTAGTGAGAATGCATATTTGTATAGTTCAGGGCAGTCTGCCTCAGCACCTAACGAGAATTTAAACGGGTTACCACGCAGTAACTCGGCATTATATTACAAGCCACCAAAGTGGCAAAACACAAAGCACGAATGATGGCATATATCCAAATGGAAACACAAACACAACGCACGAAGGATGACAGATATCCAAATGCAACACAAAGCACGAAGGATGACAGATATCCAAATGCAAACACAAAACACAACTCACGAAGGGCGACATATATATCCAAATGCAAACACAAAGCACGAAGGATAACAGATATCCAAATGCAACACAAAACACAAAGCACGAAGGATGACAGATATCCAAATGCAACACAAAACACAAAGCACGAAGGATGATAGATATTCAAATGCAAACACAAAACGCTACGCACGAAGGATGACAGATATCCAAATGCAACACAAAGCACGAAGGATGACATATCCAAATGCAAACACAAAACACAACGCACGAAGGATGACAGATATACAAATGCAACACAAATCACGAAGGATGACAGATATACAAATGCAACACAAAACACAAAGCACGAAGGATGACAGATATCTAAATGCAAACACAAAACACAACGCACGAAGGATGACAGATATACAAATGCAACACAAAACACAAAGCAGGAAGGATGACAGATATCCAAATGCAAACACAACGCACGAAGGGTGACAGATATCCAAATGCAACACAAAGCACGAAGGATGACAGATATCCAAATGCAAACACAAAACGCTACGCACAAAGGATGACAGATATCCAAATGCAACACAAAACACAAAGCACGAAGGATGACATATCCAAATGCAAACACAAAACACAACGCACGAAGGATGACAGATATACAAATGCAACACTAAACACAAAGTACGAAGGATGACAGATGTCCAAATGCAAACACAAAACCAAACGCCTAGCGGCAGCACTTCAAGCACTGGTTCATTCTATTGATATAAAACAATTCGGCCAATTTTAAGCGCATTTGCAAAATTGCTAAAAGCGACTATTAGCTTCGTCATATCTTTCCACCCGTCCGTCTATCTGTCCGCATGGAACAACTCGGCTCTCACTGCACGAATTTTCATGAAATTTTGTACCTGAATATTTTTCGAAACTCTGTCGAGAAAATCCAAGTTTCATTAAAATCGGGCAAGAATAACGACAACTTAACATGATCAATATACGTTTGTTAATACATCTCGCTCACTTCTTCTTAGAAAGAAAAGTGTTTCAGACAAACGCAGTAGAGAAAATCGAAACACGCATTTCATGTTCAATAACTGTTTTAGAAAAATCGTGCCTTTTATGAGTTAATGTGGAAAAAAGCTGTAGTGCGGAAAAGGATACAGATGACAATATGGTGCATGCATGTCGCTTGCAGGATACCTACAAATACACACTCAGGTTGTGTAATAATCATTGCTTTTCCACTGCAAAAATGGTTGCACGAACGCGCCTGAGGGTTACGTTGTAAGTACATTGCCTTTCTAGTTATACAAATGTTCTCAGTAATTTCAGTAATTGTTCCCAGTAATGTACTGTACAAATGCTACAACATACCACATCCTACATGCAACAAAACGAAGGAAGGTTAACTGGATTGGTAACAATTTGCATAACACGTCACTGATGGAAAGATGGAAGGCGCTGGCAGACGAAAAAGAAGACGTAAGCAGCTATTGGATGACTTTAAGGAAACGGAAAGATACTTGAAATTGAAATAGGGAGCACTAGATAGCATTTTGTGAAGAACTCGTTTCGGAAGAGTCTATGGACCTAAGGCAGACTAGAGAATAATGATGATGATGCTAGTAACACAATAACTGCAGGAATGTGACCGTTGGTCTTAATGTAAATACAGGCTCGATGACAATCTTACTTAAAGCTCATATTATTCTTTTAATTTTAACATTCGTATTACCAATATAAAATACGAGCATAACAGACTTTACATATTCGAGAAACCTAATGTGATCATGTATGCCTCGTGCTGACAAAATAAACAAGGTCAAAAGTTGCTAAGGTATACATAAAAAATCTCTTTTGCAGGCATGTCACTTGTGCTCTGATGTTCACATGAGGTTTTAAGAGAGAATAACAGCACTGACCACAATGGTGAAGTTCTTATTACGTGTTGTTTAAACTACTTTGTGTAAGCTGTTATTTCGATTTCTGCTCTCTAGAGCGCTGCATCTGTCAGAAAAGTCAAATGTTGCCATGCGGTTAGTGTCCAGAAGGTAAATATATATATATATATATATATATATATACATTAACACAGGCTACTAATTATACAAGTAATTAAAACATCGCAGTACGATGTGTGTTTTGAAATGTCATCATCCAAGACGGCAGATAGCAATGCCCGTCACAGAAAATCTTAAAACTAAGTCGTGTCAAATTAATGCAGTCCCCAGCGGAAGGGAAATGGTAAACGTCTTACAAGAGAATCGAATTCGTTCACTTGGATATATGTTCAAACACACACACACACACACACACTGTAAATCTCTACATGGGAGGAAGAGGAACATCAGCTGTCTAAATCTGAACCGCTTGCACAAACCTTCAAGTGCGTATTCATGTACAGAAAGTAATTTAATTGGTTGTGTTAAGATACCACTGTAGGCAGTGTACCAAGAGGGGTGAATACTTGATGGGCTAAAGACAGACAGACAGACACAGGGAAACAACCCCCGGTGTGAGTTTTCGTTTTCAGCGCTCACCAACGCCCATTTCTTACATTCAACGACAATAAACATCATAAGCTGCGGAATTGGGCAGTAACACTGTTCCTTCTGCACAGCGGGTTTCAAGGGAAAATTTTCACATAGCCCCATTTAAAGTTAGGAACAGACTACTATGTTGGTAAGAAACTTATAATATGGCCTATGTCATGTGTAAAACAAATCTTGCACTGAACGCTGTTACCAATTAAAAATTTTAAGCGCAGCATGAATATGTAATTACCTTGATTAAGAGCAGTGTAATGAGTGAGAAAATGATGATTGTATGTTCTTTCACAGCCGACAGAACAGCCGCCAAGCAATTTTGCTACATCCAAGGCAACTCAAGTGCACAGGCGCCTTCTACGGTAAAAGACTTCAACCTTACACCACACAATCACAATACCCGCGTAAAAATTGTCAACGGAATTTCGGAGCACATGCAGAAAGTCTCAGGACTTAAAAGTTTATTCAGCAAACCAACTTCTTTACCAGTCGTGAAAATAGCTGATGTCCTCATGAGAAATCATTTGAGTTCGCACTACCGAATTCCTGCTTTGGAATACCCACAATGCATAAGCACTCGATTCTCGCTGTAACACTCGTTCCTCTCGATTTCAATGACGTAAAACGCCCACATTTCGACAGACGACACTTACAATAAATGCCATTTAAGTACCAAGCTCAAAGAGTAGAACAACGAACTGCCTACCTACTTACCTACCTAAATAACTAACTACATGAAGCAGAGTCCTTCTTGAGAAACCAACATGTCTTCAGCCAGTAATTCCCCGCATTTTATGGAACCCGGCGGTTCATTACCGCATTCGCAACGAACCGCCACCTGCCGTTATCCTGAGTTAGATCAATCCAGTCTATGCCCTCTTCCAACTTCTTTAAGACCTCTTTTTAATATTATCCTCCAAATTAGGCCTGGGTCTTCCAAGTGGTTCCTTTCCCTCAGGTTTCCCCACTAAAACCTGTATGCACCTCTCCTTTCCTCCATACGTGCTACATGCCCTAATCATCTCATTCTTCTTGATTTGTTCACCCCAATAAAATCTGGTGAGGAGTACAGATCATAAAGTTCCTCGACGCGCAGTCTTCTCCTCTTCCCTGTTAACTCGTCCCTCTCAGGCCCTAATATCTTCTTCAGCTCCCTATTGTCGAACACCCCTAGTCTATATGCCTCTCTCAATGAGACAGACCAAGACAGTCGAACAAATGAAAAAAGAATTAAGCACTGCCTTCATCTGTGTAAACGAATAACTAAACGGTTCATTTGTAGTACCTAATTACAACAAACTTAGTTTTCAGACCACTAACTGCCTTAGCAGAACCAATTTCTTCTAAAATTATCCCTTTACTCGAATCTAGAGCAGGCCCTGGCCAGACCATGAACACAGTTAGTGCAGCGGGTTCAGTTGTGGGTGGATAAATGTACATACGTTTATGTAACTGTATAACGCTCTGTTACACATATAGGTAAGGACAGAGCAATCCATGTACAGGCCTGGACAGGCCCTGAGGTTTCCAAGGAGCTGGGGCTCCCAGATTTCAAGGAAATCGGCACATGAAGGTGGTAAGGTTGTCAGCACTACGCACCGGCCACCTTTATACCCCCCAACCCCTCACCCCAACAAAGGAAATATTCTTCGTACGCAACTGTATTAGAGATTAATCGACCTCAAGGCCACAGTGCGGCGGTAATTCCAATAACACCATCCGGAAACGAACACGCCTTCCTCGAGCTTGCAGGGCAATGCGTCAGCCTATTGCGCCACTGCGCTACGCACACACTGCGTGTTTATTGTGTATGCATAAGCGTAAAAAGCGCCTTTGTAAGGACGATAAAATCAAGATTCTACATAATTTACACTATAACATTGCACATAACATATCGCATATACACACATCTTTTGAAATGAGTTATTACCAAGCACGGTGGTTCAAAAAAGGCGACGCGTGGATGCGTTTGGGTGTCGCGCGGTTTTTAGCGAGCCAATTAGCACGATCGCCTGACACTTTGCAAATTCCTAGTGATTGCATCCAGATTCGCAGTGGGTGCACTGCACACACTTGCACCCTCCTGCCTACAGACCTGATCTGGAGGCCTGTAAAGATGTGATGCTGATAGACTGAGTGAAACAAACAACAACGAACACGCAATAATACACAGTCAACATACGTTTACGTAACATTGAGGAGCGTAAGTGGAACCATTGTTGCTTTGGAGAAGCGATAAGTATTACACAATCTGAGTGTGTGTCTGTAGCCTTACGTAGTCAGCAAGCAAAGCGCATGCGCCGTATTGTCATCTATGGCCTACCCGGCTGTATTGCGTATTTTCAAATTCTCTCACAAAGGGCGTGATTTTCGGAAAAACACTATGGAATATAAAATCTGTGTTTTGATTTTCTCTACAACTGTTGTGTGAAATACATCTCACGCTATGAAGAAGTGAGAAAGATATGATCATAAAAGTGTTCATGTAAAGTACCCGTTATTCTTCTCGGATTTTAATTAAACTTGAATCAGATCGCAACCAATGTAGCTGCTTAGGGGATAGCGATTTAACAAATTAATTTCCGTTAAACCCCTGAAAAAAATAATGTGAACTGAATACATGTTTCCTGCGTATCAACATTTTTACAACATGCATGTTAATGTGTATGTTATTATATGAGGAAAAAAAAGCCTTAAATTAGGCATTAATACAGGGCGTTTTGACTTAGAACAGCGCCTATAGCCTATGTGAAGCCATGGGAGTCACAAAATGTGTCCGCTTGGTAGGAAATTGAAGGGCTTAACTCTACGCAGGCATTTCAAAACCCCGTCCACTTTCTTGAAGCAGAAATAGCGCTACGTTTGTATGCGTTCGGTAGGCGAATTGCTTACAATGAGGAGTTCAGGTCCCTGTATGTCATCGTCTAAACTACTCAAACTATTTTTTATATTCGTCCTGCACATTAAAATTGCCTGCGGAATTTAATATTGGCCAATCCAGTATTTTGAAGATCCATACTGCGTGACTGACCCTCTCCGACTTACCGATTTCAAGTTACGCAATTTCAGATTTACGCAACTTTTAAAAGAAAAAATTGAAATAATGACAATTTCGAAATTCGCCGCATTTTTCGTTGCGGGAATAAAAGTGCAATGAGACAAATGTGGCGGAAGAACACTGCTGGGCGACAACACAGGCGGCGGGTCAGTCACGGTTTGGTAAATCATGTTCCAGTGTGTTGGAGTTTGGATTTCAGCTGCACATATATAGCCATACTTACTAAGACTTAAGCAAAATTCGAATTGCCCTGGACCTTCCTAACGGTGCTACTTCGCAAGTCGTGGAGTGTCTGTACTCGCATGAGGAACCAAAATGTCTGCTGTCTCGAAAATGAATCTAAATGCTTTGAACAAATTTAATTTACCTGAAGCGTGAGCAGAACCCATCTGTTAAATTCCTTAGAATATACAGGGGTGCTGATAAGTCCTTAGCCCGAGCAGGAAGGACACAAGCTTATGTTTCTGTCAGAATTGTGTGAATTTCCTTCGGCGCCTTGTCATGCAGAAAAAAAAACTTGATGACAGCTCGCGTCTCGATGTTGTTGAAATCGCGCGCGTCCCTTACATGGCTCCGAGCTTGTTTCCTTCCTGGTCGGGCTAAGGACTTATTAGCACCCCGGTAAGAGTGACGTGGGAACTTGTTCAACGTATGCAAAGTTCATATCTTGTTATCTTATCTTATCGTATCTTGTTAACAGTTCCGTCCTAAGCTTTAGTCTCTTTACAAAACAAACAACTTCTTATCAGCCTGTAACAAGAGCCAATTATTGTGATGAACTATCTGTGTGTGGCCTATTGTGCCTATTATTTATCACCTATGCAACAGACCGACAACAAAGACCTTTGTTTTCTGTACAGTAGCTGCGCAATTGATGCTGCAATAATGTCCCTCGGTACTATGTATTTTAATATTGTCCTCCCACAGAGGCCTACGCATTGCTTCTGCAAACGCAAGGATCCACACCAACTCCTTTGCGTTTCCTTCCCTCGGAATGCTGCAGGGCTATCTGTTATTCATTTACAACAACGGTAAAGCAGGATGAGTGAAGGATGGCTTAAGAACAGCAACAGCTTCAACAACAAATCAAATAACAAATTATAAGATCACATGTCACAATAATCTAGCCAAATTTTTGGTTGTGGAATTTTAATTACACCAGATAAAATAATTATATCGCCGTTCCGTGTCTTTTGTGGGCCCAGTAGCTCAGTCGGTATAGCGACTGACTACTGGCTGGAAGGTTCGGAGATCGAATCCCGGTAGGGGCGAAATTTTCCGCACCTGTCCAGACCGGCCCTGGGGCCCACCCTGCCTCCTGTACAATGGGTACCGGGTCTTTCCCGGGGGTAAAGAGCGGCCGGGGCGTGACCCTGACCCCTCACACCGTTCTAGTGCTGTGGTCAAGAAAGAGTAGAGCTATACCTCTACTCCCCTACCTCTACTCCCCCTATGGGCCGTACGGCCTGTACAGAGCCTCAGTGCCTGTACAAGGATACACTTTACCTTTTTTACGTGTCTTTTAATTAGGCTCTGTTATTTGCCTCCACTAATGAACTCCACAGTGCAGAAATATTATGGTTGCAAAACGAAACCTCAGTCAAAGTGAAAAGAATGCGGTGCCACAAAGTAAGAGAGGAGCACCCCGCCTTTTCGAGCACAAGAAACTCTTTCTAATTTCTAACATTTCGCAGACCCCCACATATTAATAGCTGTAGTTTTAGGCTTCGTTAATTGACAAAATTCACAACACAACAAGGCAGACATTGTCCGTATAACCTAACATTGTGGCGCGTTCACGAAGCCACTGTTGAAAAGGAAAGGCAACAATTCGTTGTGTGTACTGCTTAGGTACACGTCACTGTCAACAATATAAAAATATTGAATAAAACGTACATAGTCTCCACACAAAGTGTCCGATATTTTTGTTCAACATTAACCAAATTTGGTTCTCGACAGTTATTCATCTTCTTCTTATCCCTCAGTCTTTTGACTGGTTGGCAGCTTTCCACCTGGAATTGTTGCAAGCCATTCTTTTCATTGCTGTATAACTGTCAGCTTCTGTGTTTCTGGCGACTTGCATTAAGTATTGCAGTCGAGGTCTTCCCACGGCCTTTTTTTCCGGATATTGCTCCTTCAAGGATGTTTACTACAAACTCGTTATGCATAATTGTACGCCCTATCCATAAGTGGCGTCTTTTTTTTTTCAATTCTTAAAAGTAACCTTTCTTCTTTCGCCCTTTGAAAAACTTCATCATTCTTTATTCTATCCGTTTTATTTTTAACATTCTTCCCCAGCACCATGTTTCAAATGCGTTCACGACCCTTTCTTCATACAGTTTTTCATAAAATTCCCCAATAATAAATTTCACGGAAATCCGTCCAGTGGGACCCTCGCTGGAACATGGAGCAGGACAGACAGATGGATGGACACAACGAAGCTAGCTTGATAATGCGAACACGTCAAAAGAATATTCTTAACTCAGTATCCGCCGTTACACATTTTATGTACTACTACGACATACACATTTGAAAAACAAAGTATATATGCGAAATATATTCCTTAGTCTGTACCAAAAAGTTACAATTACAGACCCCTCGGCATAGTGTGTGCGGGGCCCCTAAGTTGGTATGCACTCAGACAGCGGAGGCAGGAGTCATCACAGTCTGTAACATACCTTAATACTGGGTACGGTAAAGTCACCCTAGAGCATGCCATGAAACCCCATAGGGGGAGTAGACAACTAGACAATTTGTCGACGGCGACTTTAACCTTTTGGCGCCGGAATTATTTTTTTTAATTTTAGCACACCCTGTAAATAAAATGTGAATAATACAGGAACCAAATATGTTAGAATTATGAAATAAACAGCATTTTGAAGAGAAAAGAACGGAGAGTATATACCATGTTTAAAATATTCAGTACCTAATTTTGTTGAATAAATATATAAAATGCAACTTTAGAGGTTAGCGGTGCGGTACGACCACTATAGTTGACATTAGGCGTCAAAAGGTTAAGTAAAGTGTAGATAAATACACACAAAAAAGTATAAAGTTGCACTCAACTAATTGTCTTTCACTACGAAGCTACATTTCACCTTTCCTACCTCTGTTAATCTATGCCACAATTTCGTCCTTAGAGGACTTAAGATTGCTTTAGTTTCACAGTAGTTTAGCGTAGCATAAAATACTCTACAAAGAATTAAAATATTCAGGCGAATCTGAGTCAAATATTATATAAAATTTTGGGTCGTACATCGCACATTAATCGCATATTAATTCAGCTACTGATGGCCAGGAGAACTATCGCTTTTATTCCGAGAGCCGATAATAACGAAGAGTCGCTCTGGGAGAAAATTTTGAATTTTTTAACGTTGAGACCGGTGACCCCATTAACCCTATAAGGCTTAGTGATACTTGTTGAGCCAGTGTTAACACAAATAATCTGTATTTTATCCCTAGTGCGTATTTATACATTTCGTATGATTCTTACAATAAAAAACTAATATTACCCTACACGGTACTCGCAGATTTGTCTTTCTAATTGATTCAAAATATTCTCTGTACGATAAAAACTTAAGTGTTTTATGCACAATGCAAAATCGATTTAGTCTTGAAAGAGTTGAATGGTTTAATACAGCATTTCCCGCGAGTCAGTACTTATCACCGTTTATACATTTTAAAATCTAACCACCAGGCCCATTTGCAATCCACATGCAAAAAACTTCTGTTTCAAACATTTCCTTGTCCAGAGTTTTGTGCTTTTTCCACACTTACAACCGACCCGAATTTATGTGGAATTTTAAATTTAAAATTCCACAAGAAAAAAGTATTTGCTACAGTGTCTACGAAATACTGTTTCTTTGGGCGTAATTGGCTTGCGGTGCACATGCAGTTTCTGGCTTCACGTTAACTTCTGTTACATTATTACGAAACCAATACATCTGCAGCCTCCCACTACGAGTCTGTGTTTTCGTTCACCGGAGGGAATAACAACATCAGCTTAAAATTTACAGCTCACTGGGTCGTTGTGTAATATATTTTAATTATTTGACAATACACGTATAAATCATTGCGTTTAGCTTCGGTGTGAGGTCTTGTCCGGACCAGCGGGAGTTTTTTCCCCCCTTTACTTCTTTTTTCTTTAGCTTGGCTTAGGTCGGGAAAGTGAAGTCCATATATTCTCATCAGTCCAACAACCACTGTGAATGCAGTCTAGGTAGGCCACGAGTGGGATACCTGTACCATTATAAGACGCAGGGATGTCTACAGTCCTATTACCTGCGGTTGGTTATCCGGCGACTGAACCTTACCAAACCAATATACCCCAACAGGAAGAAGATACGTGCCGACCACATCTCGACTAAATTCCAGGTATAACCTCCAAAACTGACAATCCATGGCTCTGAGTTTGGGAGATTTATGCCCCACGTGTCAGACACGTATCAAAATTAAGGCATTGTTAATATTTTGAAGAAAAAAAACATCAATCAAAATTACACACGTAAGTCTTTTGTTAGGTAACAGACGACACTCTCCGCCGCGATGTTGTTTGTGGAAATTGTCGCTCTTCATTGCAACAATCACACCAAACACTTAAATACGACCAGCGACCAAAATTATTGAACCTCTTTTTAAAGTTACAGAAGATGTTAGGTACATTTAATACTGCAATTTAATTGGTTAATGTCAGGCTAATAATCAGTACAAACTGATACGCCAAATTCATGTTAAGCAATAGGTCTATACGCATAATGAAACAAAAGCACAACTCAGTCACTATAGGTGACGTATCATAAAACCAATTCAGATGCACTGCAAACGTACAACTTCTTTGTCTCTCCTTACGAAACAGCTGCTTTGTCATGAGTGTTCCCGTGAGTCGAAATTGTTAATATTGATCATTATTTAATTTGTTTTAACGTCTTCAATTTTTATCAAACACGTGTACCTCATTATTAATTAAAAACAATTCATCTTGACTATTTAAATTATTTTTCATATGCATACTTTATTTTTAGTCATTGCTAAAAATGTAGGTTAGAGAGTTTCGTAAGAAATCGCATAAAAGTGCAACTCCCCTGACTCAAGTCATTCGCCAGTCGTAAGAAATTAGAAGGCTCGTAACACAAATCATACTGAGGCTACTTGCTCAGGATGTAAAATACTCGTAACGTGCAACTTACCAAAACGAAGCACCATGACTATATGAATATTTCACAATATCTACACCTAACACAGAAAATTAAATGTACAATATGCTTGTATGTTCAACAATGTATCAACATGCAACAACACCGTACTTATTCTTTCAGGATCAACTTTCTGGCGAGAGAGTACTGTACCTGTGCCTTTAGAATCAATTTTGGATTCTACGTACGCGTAAAGGTAGCACCGTGCCTATTTTTTTAAAATCAACTGTGGATCTTTTCTGTAACACTGTAACGTGTCTGTGCCTTTAGAATCGATTGTGGACTCTACGTAAGATGGCTCCGTGCCTGTGTCTTTAAAATCAAGTATGGATCCCGTTCCCATAAGAAGGCACCGTGCCTCTGCCTTTATTCCATTTACGTCTTGCTCCACACGCAATCTCTTGTGAACAAATGTCCCAGTGAGAATTCCTATTCCTTTCTGGTCTCCTCCAGGCCATCCTTAACCAACAATGGTCAACAAGTTGTAAATGCTAGAAACAGTCCTATGAAAATAACTTTATCCATTCCCTAATCAATGACATGTATTCATAATCATTAAGTTATCCAGATATTTCTTTTCTAAGCAGCTACGTCTACTGTACAGACGAACTGAGACAAATAAGATTCCAACGTAAAATGAAGCAGCAAATACTTGGTTGTGTAAAGGCTACACTTCAGCTTGCACAAGCAGGTTAACAGATATACCTGTACCTTCGCTACACTTCAGTTTGCACAAGCAGGGTAACAGATGTTCCTATGCATAGGATACATTACAGCATGCACATGCAGGGTGACATGTTCCTGTGCACAGGCTACGCTTCAGCTTGCAAATTCAGGATGCCGCATGTTTCTGTGCATAGGCTAAACTGAAATTGGCACATGCAGGACAGATGTTCCTTAACTGCTACTTTTTCTTTATTTAATCCTATCTTAAGTTCATGATGACCTCCAACGCGCTTTGTTAAGAACATTATTTGATTCACGTGCTATATATTTTTAAACACCCCTTAAGCTTTTTTATCAAATAGCTTGTCGTACTTTAGGTAACTTAATTCAGTCACAAGAATATTTCTTCAGTTCTTTCTACGCTCAAATTTAGATCAACAAATATTGCTCTTTTATTGGACCTCAAACACACGATTAATGTGCTTGAGTGGTCTGTCTCCTGGGATGATAATTCTGTTTTCGATTAAGTTCCAGTTCCATTCTATTTCCTGCCAAGATGTTACTTCGACTCTGGCATCACAGAATTCCAATCCCTCCATGGTTCTCGTACCGCTATTAACATACACGCAGGGCGGACCTGAATTAGCGTATCCAAGCCTCACGTTTATAGCTCCTATAAGTGTCAGTGTTGCCCCGTAAGTTACCGTGGGCTAGACCTTATTACAGCGTTATTGTACACCTTTCATATAAATAATATTCTTTATTCGAGTCGCTTTCTCTCATCAGACGTTTTGGATGAGATCTAGCAGACACGGTAAGTTTCACTTGTTTTCTTTTTCCGTTCTCGCCGTCTCGGGTTGTTCTGAAAAATGCATTCATTATTTTTCTCATTTTGAACCCTCCTCCTTCCTTAGAAAATATACTCAACAAGAACTCCTTCAATGTGCCGCAAAAGAACCAAGACTTTTTCTTTTGGATAATGCGTTCTCATATTTTTCGAATGAGGACAAGAATTTAACTCCAATATTATACCAGATTATTATGTTTTTTTAGCGTGAATATACGAGAAAATTCTTAAATAAATTATAAAATTACATACAAAGTAATTCAGGAGCGTATTTCAGCTTCTAGTACGAAGCCAGTTGTTTTCTTGCAGGGTATACAAAAGCAACTAACTATATAGAAATATTGTAGTTTTAAAGCAATAATGTTGCATCTCATCATCATTTTCGTATTATTATTATTATACGATATGTATGTCTCCTGTCACAGGCATTTCTTCCTGGTACTTCTCTTGAACCAGCAGTGATCCCCACCGCTCAGGCTTCAAGCTTCACATTGCAGTACTTTCCGTA
>Ga0131853_10002775_pt1 | contig 31379 bp, 29 predicted proteins | sample TergutLab28metaG_FD_92764 | JGI IMG/M metagenome (GOLD analysis project Ga0131853, IMG submission 92764) | Labiotermes labralis P1 segment gut microbial communities from Petit-Saut dam, French Guiana - Lab288 P1 (version 2) (version 2) | ecosystem: Host-associated > Arthropoda: Insects >... | reverse complement strand
TGTGTGTGTGTGTGTGTGTGTGTGTGTGTGTGTGTGTGTGTGTGTGTGTGTGTGTGTGTGTGTGTGTGTGTGTGAGAGAGAGAGAGAGAGAGAGAGAGAGAGAGAGAGAGTTGGTTTCTTAGGAAACATCTTTGAGCAAATGACAGCTCTCCATGTTGTTATTTGGAAAATGTTGAACAAATAATACTACATTCAGATTCATATTTCTTTAAGATACTCATTTTGAGTTCTAAAGCTACTGGCTTGCGAGCAGTTCCTCCAGTTTGTCAATAAGATGCTTTCCAGTCATGACTGTGAACAAATAATGCATCAGAGTAATACTCAAAACCGCATGATATGGTGCATCTGATAAAACCAGCACCTGTCAGCAACAGCTAAAACACAACAGTGAGTGTGGGTGAATGTGTGGGCACTATCATTCAGCTGTATTCCTATACCATCCCTACATAACTGCAGTTTCTTTCGTGTAAGAAAAAATTTGGTGTACTTTTTAAAAATGTCTTTAGTTTAATATTTTTATTAGTTTTTTTGGAAAATTACACAAATCTGAAATTGCATAATTTGATATTATATAAACAGATCTGCATCAATAGTTCCTTCTGTCAGCACTGCAAATGCTGGAGTATGTATATATATATGGTGCTCCTCTAAACTGCACAAGTGATTCTTTCAAATGCAGAAATCTCTTCCTTGATATGTCTTATACTGTGTGTGTGATGAATGTGTGTAATGTGATGAATAAATTAATACTTTAGTCAAGTGAACCTCCAAGGAATTTGAGAAATTCTTTATGCAAAATAATTAATTTTATGTCACCACATCACTTCTTAAGCTTTAACCTTTTAAGCAGTTTTTGTGCTTAATATGGTTAGTTTGTTCAGGTATTTCTAAAATGTCTTTCAAGTTTCACTCCATACAATGTACTACCCATTCCCTGAAGGAAAGAATGAATGATAAAGGTACTGCTCAATTAAAATAGGCACATCTAATTTTTTATGGTACAATATATGTCAGAACACCAAACAACACAGCTGCAGCGTAGCTTTGCCAAATCTGAAGTTGGTAATTTTTACTGTATCTAGATTTTGTGACATGCAGCTTTACATTACAGTGTACACATTTCTGTGCTGTTATGTGAGAAATTTTAAATTCTCTGCTAGCATCATGGATGAATTTCCCCACAATGTATTATAAAGCCTCATGGATTCAGTCAGCTGTCACGGTTGATGGACAATATATCTATGGCCTTCTATGGAAGAATGCTCATATCCTTCCACTGTTCAAACCCACATTTAATGACTGCCCTCCAGGTACTTGTCCTGTATATTCCAGACAATGACATCCGTAATGCTTTAAATCACAGATTTCACTGCCCAGTACTACAACACAGCTTTATGCTGTGACAGTGACATTTTGTGTTTCTGAGCCAACATTTGTTCATTAGTACCATTACCAGGTGTTTCATAAATTTTCCTGAAACTCTTTACTTGCTTCCCCCCTCCCCCCTTTTATTTTTTATTTTTTATCCCCCCTCCAAACAGTTTCTTCATATGCTGTGCAGTTCATGATTTATGTATGTAATGTTGTGGATAAATTTTGGCCACCCCATATGCTATAATTATAAATACAATTATAATTTAAAATTAGATGCAAATAGGAAAATGAGGTCATGAAGGTGCATCCCTTGTTGAATGCTACCAGGGAACAGAATGAGAAACTAAGAAGTATTGGAAATAAGAGGAAAGTCTGTAATGAATGAGTAATAGTAGTAGTGAGAGTAAATGTAAATAAATATGCATGCAAGGTGTGTGTGTGTGTGTGCTGCCTTGGAACCTAGTGTTACAGAGGCACATATTCGTATAAAGAATGAACCATAACTCCATAAATGCATGTCTATTACTATATAGTTGAGGTTTGCTTTCAGGTTCAGCAGTGGGTTTAATTTTTCCTGAAGAAGTTGATGATACATTGTTTGAGGTATTAGAGAATATTTTGCAAGGAACTGTGACACAAGTACCAGAAAAAGTGCAACATTCTGCAGGACAAAAGGATGCAGGCTACAGGTCATCTATATCTCGTGGGATTGTAACAGGTAACACTGAAGTTTATCTTAAGTAATATTTGCTGGCCAGGAGACCATCTACTCTAAGATCTTTTTCTTGTTTCTGTCTGTCTGTGGCATCTCTGAAGGTTGGTTGAAACATTGTTATGCGAGGTTTATATGGACTGTAACAAAATTTGTTTGGGCTATGCGAATTGGATTGAGCTAGTTCCAGATGAAGTCCAGACATAGGTTTTGTATGTTAACTATGTTCATTCTTTTATTTCCAATAGCACACAGTTGGTAATTCAGTCAGTGAACACTGCATAAAATTAAACTGAACAATATTACTCACTGTACCATATTTTCATTATTCATCTTTCTGTTAATTTATATATGATAACTGTTACTGTTTCCAGGAGCACATTACATTTCTGATGGCCTCATAAAGGGTGCAGAAAAGGTTGGTGAACTGATGGATTATGGGACACCTAAATTAATTCAAAAGATAACCCCTGAACCTGTTCCTCAGCCTGTGAATCCTAAAGTGAACCGAGGTCTGCAGGTTGCCAAAGACGTTACAGGAACTGCTGTGCAGATCACAAGTTATATGGGTGAGATTAAAAGCTTTTACATGTTAGTGTAGGTGGTGAAGTGGTCTGCAGTCATTGTTGATTATGGTGGAGTTCAACCATCAAGAAATGAATAATCGTTATAAAGCCTTCTCAAAATAGTAAGTGGGAAATGTTTGTATAAACATCTGATAAAATTAATTTTTAAAGCAGGAAACCTCTTTAAACAAGCACATGAGATGTGGGAACATTCAGCATTGTTATGGCAGTTTTGCCAGAACTTTAAAAAAAATAACTTCTTATAGAGAAAACTTAGTAGCCAGGAACTTCTTGTTTGGGAAACTCTGTTTATAAAACAAGTGGCAGTTTCAGAGCCATTGTGTAAGAGGTCAGAGAGGGGTGCCTACTTTTGACCTGTACTGCTTATGAAATTGTTGAAGTCATTGAAAAACTTGCAGATAATTTTTAAAATGTGTGTCTTAATTGTGGGATTATATTAAATTTGCTGTTACTTTATGATGACCAAATTCAAAAGACCTTCACATGTATTGTATATGTATTACAGAAGCAAATCCACAAAGAGAATAGTTTTTGGCCTAAACACTTAAGGCCTAAAATTTAATAAATAACTAGATAACAGAACATGTCAGCCATTTCACTTGCTTTGGATGCATTTACCTCACAACTAAGATGTATAAAATAAATAACAGAAATTCCAGCACTCGCTCGGGACACTGACAGTGTATTAAAGAGGATATGGATGGATACGGTTCTAAAGTTTTATAAAATCAAGGCCCTTCCAAATTTGCTACACATATATTAAATATGGACTAATGACACAACAGCTAAAATGGATAGGAACCTTAGAAATGAAACTGTTACAAACATTAGGAGGATACACATGATACAGTCATCAATATAATGAAGACAAGACAAATGAGCCATGTTAGGTATGTTATCAGAAACCACAGGAGATAATAGAAAAAAAATTGGTGTGATCATTCTTCAGGAATAGATCCGATAGGAAGCTGGAATATATGAAATTCCAGACAGCCTGTTTTGATCCTGGAACCAGAACAGATTTCCTTACCCATGATGTTGTAGGTGGTGGTGATGTCGATAACGACTATGATCTGCTAATTGCAGTGACGGTTTTCGATATACTTTGTGTGTGAGACAAAGATTGTTGTTTTCAGCCTCAAAAATTGGAAGCTGTACAGTGGCTCTTGGAAGATATCTTGCTCCTCACATCCAAAGACAGGGTACAAAGTTGTTGTCCTCCACATGCAACTTAACAGAACAAGAAGCTTCCAATAAAATGGATGGAGTCCTAGAAGTGGCAGCAGGAGCTGCTGAAGGCTTTGGTACAGTGTATGATGGTTTGGAAAAATCTGCACGACTTCTTGCAAATAGCTTGGCCAACAATACTGTAAAGATAGTGGAACATAAGTGAGTATTACTTGTTTCCTGTTCTACATTACTCTATAGAGTGGAGACCATTTGTGTTACAAGCCTTATGTGTTTGCTTTGGTACCAGCTTTGTCATGTTCCCAGTCAGATTTACAGTATCTTCAAAATGCAATGACTGCTTTCTTCATGTCCCTTCCAGGTGATACCAAATTATCCTTCATGTATCTAAAATAGCCCAGTCAGCAAAGTGGTTATGGGCTGGACCACTTAATAACTTTGTCCAGGCTTGCTCGTGAGTTAACCCATTGACGTGTTAGACATATACAGGGGCTGAAGCGGGTTATGCTTCCACAACCATTTACCTCCACCTAATGTGAAAGTCTACACTGCATGTGGATTTACCTCTATGTCCCCAGTAGACTTACATGATAAGGTGCATAGACCTAGGGATGGTACATCTTTTACTTTACTTATTTTCTCATATCCTTCAGCACTGCTAAACCTATGAATTGTAAAGTGTGAACTGACTTCTTTATGTGTGTGTGTGCATGTCCCTACATGAATAAATATTCAGTTTTAGTGAATATTACAGTAACAAAGCGTTTATATACTTACATTTTATATACATGATGCAAGATATTTATAGCTTCAAAACAATATGGCTTTGACTTTCAGGTATGGCCAGCCTATGGGTGAAGCAGCTAGTAATACTTTATATACAATGGGTAATGTACTTGTAGCAGGACATACTGTAAGACAGTTGACTCCAAAAGGAATTGCCAAACTCACAGCAAAATCAACTGGTATATCTGTTATTGAGACTTTACAAGAACAAAATCATACTTCTGGTGCTGGTCCATCATCAAAAGGTGATTAAAAGTATTCCAAATTCAAGGTATACTAATGTTATTTTGATTCCAAGGGTAATGTAATATGTAAATGTAAGGTAACATATCATACAGAACTTCAATTAACTGTAAGTGGATTTTACTGTTTGTTATCACAGAACTGCGTATCAGTGTGGTAAGTATTGAACTTGAAATGTATATTAAAATGCTGATATATTGCCACCCTTTCTTAGCACCTAAGACAGTCCATGAACAGAAGTTCTCTGTGTTACAGTATTCTGATTTACTACCACAGATTGTAGTGAACAAAGAGTGGTGCTATATCCGGGCTTGACTGTAGTAACCAAGAGTTGATAATAATTATGTAACATGTGGAATTTTCCTATGCATTTTTTGTGCCCAAAGAAAACACTCCCTTTAAAAATAACTAATCATATGCATAAGAGAACCCCACATTGGTTGCCAATTTCTGTGATGACCAACTGGCTGTTTTGCAAAATCTGCTTGCTTATGCTCTTAATAAACTTGGGGCATGTTGGTGGGACATGTTATTTTGTAGATACCTTAATATTACATAACATTGTTAAATTTGTGCCTCAGTGCTATGTTTTAACTGCAGTGCCATTAAAGTGCGTGAACTGCTTCTTGAGTTGTACCTCAGCAGATGTGATTTCTTTGGAAAAGCTGTTGAGAAGTATGAGTACCCTAAAACTGATTCAGCTTGTAGTCATGCTGTATTTATCTCACTATTAAGATGATCTTGGGAAATTTCAAAGAAGTTTTCTTGGTGCATAGGTACATAAAATTCTTAGGTAAAGTCCAGCAAAACACTTTTTTCCCCTCCAATGTATACATAATGGCTCATTATTTGTTAACAAACCCTTTTCTAGTGCACCTTACACCAATCTGTTTCTTTTTCCTCCATTGCCACTTGCTAGCACCAGAAATACCATATATCATGGACATTACCCAGTTGTTTCTCAATTATTTATTTCTCATTCAGTAATCACTTTGTAAACACTTTAAATAACCAAACTTTAATGTGAATGATGATATGTATAAATGTTTGATATTGGCACTAGTACCAGTATAACATCTAAAATTGGTTCTTAATAATCACCCCAAAGATTACTGGTGTCCATTACCAAAGTAACACCTTGCTGTTATAATTAAAGCATCTCTCTTTAGTTGATCAGTAGCAAAAACATTTGTTATATGGACTCGTGAAGAATACTGTCTTCTGCGACATGTAGGTGGGTAGTGTGATTGCTTCCGTCTTCAGGGTAGAAGATTGAAGAGTATCACATAGTGGGGTATGCTAGAATGAATGTAATTGATTCTAGAACCTCGTTCGTTATAGCATCTGTTTGTTCTAGCATACAATGAAATATATGTATTTAGGGGTAATCCCTTCCAGGCCCACAGCCTAGAGCAAAGTTGCCATCCAACACAACCATTTAAACAGGAAAAATATAATACAAAATAAAAAATATAAGTGTAAAAATAATATAAAATTATTTATTTAACTTCTATACACTGTACATGTAAATTTGAAGAGCATAAACAATCTTTCCTTAGTGAAAACTATGAATAAACTTTCCCTAATAAAAATCATAAATCACATAGAGGTGGAAGGAGAGTAGTCAAGTAGTCATCGTTCCTTCTCATCTTGGATGACTGTCCTGTGGGAGGTTCGTCACTTGGAGGGCATTTGTCCACCTTTTTGAAGAATCAATCCAGGTTTAACCGCTTTATCCTGGATTTTTGGACCCTCCAAAAGTGGGCCATCATGGTATCATTAAAATGATTAAGACCCATTTCCACAGCGCCAATATCCAGGTGATAATCTTTCGTAAGTTTGGACAGTTTATTCCAGCAAGAGAACACCTTTTTAAGGTCCTCAGCTGGGATGCTGTGACTTTTTTCCTTGCCCTCGTCCGTCTTGTTCCCGAAAGTTATCATCTGCTGCAGTGACTCTGCCTCTTCATTGTGAAGCTCTACTAGCTCCTCAAATGACAGCTCCTTCCTGTGGTCTTCCACCAACTCCTACACGCCCTCCTCATTCATCTCCAGGCCCATGAAACTGCCCAGACACACAGTTTGCTGCACAACAGGCTCTTCCATCAACTGTTGAAAGCCTTCAAAGTCCCTTGGAGCCACAGCATCAGGCCACGATGGCCTCCAAGCTCAATTCCAGCATGTAACCTAACGGAAACCTCCTTCCAAGCAACCACAATTAAGAAAACAGAATCTCCTATATTGAAGTGACTCTTCCACAAGTCTTTCAGAGTCACATGACTGGAAGAATTGGCCTCAAAACATTTCCTGAACAGTGCCTTATTGTAGAATTTTTTAAAATTTGCGAACACTTGCTGGCCATACATTGGAGGAGAGGTGTCGCATTTGGTGGCAAGAAGTGGACTTTGATGAAACTGAACTCATCTGGTAATTCTTCCATCAAATTAGGAGGGTGGGCTAGAGCATTTTCTATGACCAAAAGAACCTTCAATGGAAGATCCTTCTCCCTATGGTAGTCAGGGACAGTGGGGCCAAACACTTCGGTCACCCATTTGGAAAAAAGACTCCTGATCACCCTAGCCTTGTGGTTGGAATGCTACAAAATTCCAAGGTGGTTTTTCCTGATGTTTTTAAAAGCTCTGGGGGGGGTTCTCCGAATGATACACGAGCAGTGGTTTGACCTTACAGTCCCCCGCAGCATTGGCACAAAACAGCAATGTAAGCTGGTCCTTCATCAGCTCATGGCCAGGCAAGGTAGTTTCCTCCTTCGTGATGTATGTTCTGTGTGGCATTCTCTTCCAGAAAAGACCAGTTTCAATGCAGTTAAACACCTGCTGTGAAACAAAGCCTCCCTCCTCAATTAGTTTCTTAATTTCCCCCATTGTTCCTCAACGTCCCTATCTCTAATAGCAGCCTCACCATGCCTCACAACAATGTGTAATGCAGTCCTTGTCCTAAATCTGGTAACCCACCCCTTGGTGTCAAAAAACTCCGTCACAGGACCAGTACTTGTACTAGGAGCCTTAGCATGAAGTTCATCAAACAATTGTTTGGCCTTTTCACAAATAATTGCCTCACTGATGTTATCACCTGCCATCTGTTTTTCATTAATCTACACTAATGGAAGAGTTTCCATCTATTCCATGATATTACAACATGAACTGCTTAACCTAGAGATTCTCTTCGCAACCTGTACACTTTTATTTCTTCCTTGTTTTTTAAAATGGTACTGATCGTTGATTTAGCCATACCATATTAAGCACTTAGATCTCATACACTTTTCCATTTTCTCGCTTGGAAATTATGTTTTAATGTCTACATTAATTAGCTTTCGCACTCTATTTGGCCAGCTTATGGCTGAAATTATACAGCAGAATACTTTTAAAAAAATATTTTCACTGTGAGCAAGGAATAAGATTAAATAAGTCAGAACACAACTAATGTCTTAGATTTTTTATTTATTTAGGGTGATGACATTTTTTCGGCCCCTGTTTTGGGCTATCATCAGGTCATAAGTATAAATTTGAGGAAGCTATACAATGCAAGTTTTAAAATACGTCATATAGATCTAAAATACAATGAGATCTCATCGTTCTCTTATTTACAGTGGTTATAGCTAGTTATAAAATTGGTAGTATTATATAATCACAGCCAGTATGATTACCATAAGTGGAATCTGGATCCATATATAATGTGATTGTATTGTTAATGTAACTAATGTTGGAACGAGATCTAAAATAGTTATATCTTCTCATACATATTTCATAGTAAGTAGATATATGAATGTGTATAGAGTAACATAAAATCTCCTGAATGCAAAATTTTTTGGATTTCGGAATATGTAAGTTATTATGTTGAATTTTCACTCCTGTGATGTGGAGATGGTCTATTTTGGACATCATTGTCCTTGTAGATACGATGAAATTATCATTTGTCTGAGGGTATCAGTAGTACAGAGTTGTTGTTGTTGTTTTCTTTTTTCTTTCTTTCTTTTTTTTAAAAGCAGAGAAGTTTTCCAGTTGACCTAGAATTTCTATAGTGTTTTCAGTGGAGAGTAGTTTGAAATATTATGATTATAACCATAGAGGAGACAGCTGGTATGTATCATTTGTTTACCTGTAGAAATTTGACATATTGTAAATATGTTATTGTACTGAGTGGGAAGTATACCAGTAGGTAAAAATGGTGCTCGTAAAGTAGGTGCGAACTAGTTCTCATTGTCTCCGGTTGACATATAGCGTTTTGTGTAGGCTCTCACTATAGAATTGAGTTGAAATATCTGAATGTTTCGTGATTGTACTGGTATCACTATAGAGGAGTACACTCTTCTGTGTTTCATGAATACTAAGTGTGCATGCATGTGATGTGATGGCAGTATTGATCGGTGGGAGGGTGAAGCCGGTTTTTTTCTTTCGGGAGGAGAGGAAGTGTACTAGGTGGTGTTACAGGTTTTTGTTTTGGAGGTATCTGAGGATGGTATCAAAAATTCTGTTGGCTGATATTGTGTGATCATCATTAAGAAGATTGTTACTGGCTGCTTCTTTGTGGATATGAAATCGTTCTATTGTGTTAAGATAGATACCTCTTTTCTGTAATTGTATCATTTGCATAATTTTATGCATGTTTCCAAAGGAATGCATGTGTTCTACTAGATGTTGTGCATATTTAGAGGTATGATTATTTTATTGGAAGAGCGTTTGTGTTCGTTAAATCTTGTTATGAAATCTCGTCTTGTTTGTCCTATGTATGCCTTCCCGGAATCTGGACGAGTTAATTTGTAGACGCCAGATTATATGAATTTATCTTGGTTGTGAACGTTGTAAGTTAAATAGTTCTGTAGGGTATTGTTGGTACAGTAGGCTATTTTTATGTTTGTAATGTAGGTGGTTTCTCTGTCTATATATGTGAAAGTGGTCCATTCTTGCTTAGTTTGGGGGTTTTGTGATCGTGAATGGTTAAAGGTGTTGGGTGTATGAGGGGCTAGTGGGTAGGAATTATTGTGCATAATGTTATGGATAATATTTTCTTCTTGTCGGTATTCTTTGTTGTGTAGGTGATAGGAGTTTAATCTGTTGCATAGAAAACTGATTGCTGCATATTTGGCTGTATTGGGTGGTTGGAAGTGTACGGATTGAGAGTATCTGTAAATGTTCGTTTCCTGTAAATGGATATGTTTATGTTCGTGGGTGTCTTGTTTATAGATATGTCTAGGTAATTGATTCTATTGTTTTGTTCTCTTTCTTCAGTGAAGTGTAAGTTTGGGTGAATGGAGGTGAAGTTGTTGAGTATTGTATGTATGTTTGTATGTTGCGAATTATAGTTCAAAAGAATAACGTCAATGAAACTGAAGCAATTTATGAGTTTGTGTTTTTGCACTAGGCAGGGGAGGTGTGTGTGTGCTCAATGTGTTGTAGGAAAATTTCTGATAGAATACTGGAGGATGGAGCGCCCATTGCAAGGCCGTCAGTTTGGAAGATTATCTTGTCATTGTTTAGAAATTAATTATGTTTTGTGATGATTTCTTACTAGTTATAAATTCTGTTTTTATCCAGGGGTCTGTTGGACTGGATGTTAACATATTTTCCAAGATCTGTTTTGTCTCTGTTATGGAGATATTAGGGTACATATTTGTAATGTCCAGAGATGTAAATGTAGAAGTGGGTGTTATTGGAGTCTGTTTCAGTTCATGGATCAATTCATTAGTATTCATTATATTGAATGAGTATGGTAATGGGGTAAATTGATTTTCAATGCAAAATGTTTTGATAATTTATATGCTGGCGCATTGCACCAGTTTACAATAGGATGGACAGGTTGATTTGGTTTATGCGGTTTTATGAGGCCTTTTATGGTGGGCGCTGAAGGGTTTAAATTGATAAATTTCCATTTGGAGTTTTGTGTGATAAGTGTAGTGCTGTGATTTATTGTCTTTCTAATCTGGTTTTGGAATGTTTTTGTGGGGTTTACTGCAGAAGTTTGGAAGTTGTGTTTGTCTATGAAATTTTGTATTTTGGTATTGTATTGTTGAATGGGGAGTATAACTACGGAATTCCCTTTATCGGCTGTTGTTATCATAGCATTGTTATCCTTAAGTTTAGTCTGTATTTATTTTGCAGTTCTGGCTTCAGTATGATTGGTGTGTTGATGATTGGATTTATTTTGAAGTTCTAATTTCTCTAAGTGATCTGATACTTGTTTTCTATAATATTCACGGTCTGCAACCGGTAAGAGAGTAACAGCTGTCTTGGCTTCAAGTGCAAGGTTAACAAGCGAGTTTTTCTTTTTGTTGTACGGATTATATTTGAGTCCTTATTTTCCAGTAATGTAATTTCATTTTGGAAAATGTTGTGTCTGTATTGTTGACAATTATGGGGTAAAAGTTGTGGCTTTTTTGGGTGTTTTTGTTTGTTCTTGGGATAGTCTGTGTAGTTTATTGTCAAGTCTTTCGTATTTTTATTGTATTAACTTTGTTAACTTGTCTTCAATCGTGTGGTGGATATATTGCCAAGTATTGTCTCCATTTTTTTGACATTTTGCTGACCGTGCATCTCAGTTTATATATCTCAGTAATTAACCAACTTGATGCACAAAGTTTTGTTTTACAGTAAGTTTATTTCATGCCTCTACATGTTTCGAGCACATGTGCTCGAAACATGTAGAGGCATGAAATAAACTTATTGTAAAATAAAAATTTTGTGCATCAAATTGGTTAATTACTGAGATAAATATTGTCTCATGTATTGGCTAGAACCAGATGCAGGTAGTACAGTTTTTGGTTTAGTTGTTGCTTTTTCACATATAGGTATTTTATCTCAACTTTGATTATCAAAGTCTGTGTTTTTCGTTGCGTAAATTTTGCAGCAGGTGAAGTATTGGGTATTTTTATCTTTGCATAATTAGGAATTAGTTTCTTGTGAAGACACTGCCGGTTAAAATAAATATTAGCATTACAGTTGTATAGATTCCTCTGTAGATTCTCATGTTCGTGGATAGGGCCTCTACTGGCGCCAATAATCTTTAGGTGAGTCATCTCCATTGTGTTCAGTATGAGAGCAAGGAATAAGCTTAAACAGGTCAAAACAAGATTAATGTCGTAGATGCTTTATTTATTTAGGGTGATGACATGTTTTGGCCCCTGTTTTGGGCCATTGTCAGGTCACAAGTATAAATTTGAGGAAGCTATACAATGTAAGTTTTAAAATAAGTCATATAGATCTAAAATGCGAGATCTTGTTGTCGTTCTCATATTTACAATGGTTATAGCTAGTTATAAAATTGGTAATATTATATAATCACAGCCAGTATGATTACCATAAGTGGAATCTGGATCTGTATATTTGTGATTTTATTGTTAACGTACTTAATGTTGGACAAGATCTAAAATAGTTATATCTTCTCATGCATATTTCGTAGTAAGTAGATATATGAATGTGTATAGAGTAACATAAAATCTCCTGAATGCAAAATTTTGGATTTCGGAATATGTAAATTATTATGTTGAATTTTCACTCCTGTGATGCGGAGATCATATATTTTAGACATCGTCCTTGTAGGTACGATGAAATTATTATCTTTTGTGTGAGGGTATCAGTAGTGCAGAGTTTTTTTTTTCAGCATGGCCGATCTCAGCATCACAGGAGTAAAAATTCAACATAATAACTTACATATTCTGAAATCCAGAATTTTGCATTCACTAGATTTTATGTTACTCTACACACATTCATATATCTACTTACTACGAAATATGCATGAGAAGATATAACTATTTTAGATCTTGTCCAACATTAAGTACGTTAACAATAAAATCACAAATATACAGATCAGATTCCACTTATGGTAATCATACTGGCTGTGATTGTATAATGTTACCAATTTTATAACTAGCTATAACCACTGTAAATATGAGAACAACAAGATCTCGTATTTTAGATCTATAGGACTTATTTTAAAACTTACATTGTATAGCTTCCTCAAATTTATACTTGTGACCTGATGATGCCCCAAAACAGGGGCTGAAACATGTCATCACCCTAAATAAATAAAACATCTGAGACATTAGTTGTGTTTTGACTTATTTAAGCTTATTCCTTGCTCACTATTTACTGAACACAATGGGGATGACTCACCTAAAGATTTAAAAAAAGAAAATTTCACTGCTAGAAGCGCAAATAAGCTGATAAATGAACTAAACTGGTAACTGAACCTTACAAATGATAACAAAGATGATGACACTCTAATCAAAGCGGGAAGGCCCGACACATCATGTGCATGCGCATGCTACAGCAGCAAATAGTATTCCTCCGTGTTCATTGTAGCATCTTGATTTTATTGATAAAAACTGTCTCTATAAAGCATGTTTGAATATTGTTGTTTCATTAGGTAAGTTCTTTATGTTTATTGGGAGGTGATTAAATAACTTTATTCCCAAAAAATAAGTTGTCCTTTGAAATGCAGTCAAATTGGCCATTGGAAGATGCAAATTTGTATTTTATGTTGTATTAATGTCATTAATTTCTTGGTTAGCTGTATATAAACACCTGTTCTTCACCACAAACAATAATAAAGAAATTATGTACTGTGAGTATATAAGAGTAAGATTTATAATTTTTTTAAACTGTCTAAAAGAGGTGAACTGTTTCTCAAATGCAGTGCCATTAACTCTAGAAATATGGAAGTGATAAATATTATGTGATAATGGTGGTAACAGTGACAGTTTCTGCTTCATAAATATGTTTATATTGATACAAATTGTGTGAAATGAAGTCAATCTGTACAGAATACAACTGAAAAGTCCCATATTCTACCATTCGCACTTCTCCACAACCACAGTTGCTACATTGTAAGTCTGCTCTTCACCTTGGTGCAGTTAATATGCAAGTGCAAATACATGGAAACTCCTCTTTCCATGCCACTGTTGATATGCTGCTCTCCAGTACTGCACGGTATTGTTTGGCACCCACAATGTGCCTATGCCAACTCAAGAGAAACTAGCAAGTTGGATTCTGTATGTAATACACAAAATGATGTTACCATTACACAGGCTGGAGACAGACAATATGGCAGACTCAGTGGCCATGTCCCTCCCTGTTCCCTGTTTGCAAACAGCAAGACACCCTGCTTGAATAAAATTTGTATACAGCATTTTCAAACACGTACTGTAGCAAATGAATCTGGCTGGCAATACACAACACTGTTTAGATATGTGAATTTTTTTATATACCACAGCTGACAGATATGTATTTACCCAAAATATATTTTTTAGGAGGCAAATTTGTCTGCACTTCCAAATTTCAGATGGCTGCTATTTATAGTTGTAAATGCAAGTAAAACTCCTCATCCTGTACTCAGATAAATAGAGTGTATATTACTATCAGTGATATTAAAGCCAAGATTCTTGTCATGATTTTATATATGTGATTATCACATTGATGGTTAAATATAATGTGTAATACATTAAGTCACCATATGCTTTTGTTCCCATGGACAAATTAAGCTAAAAGACCTAATGTTTATGAAAACAAGGCATTTAGACTAAAAAAATTTATTCACTATGCATTATAAAGTGTAAACATTGTATATCTATTACTCATTACCATAGAAACTGAAAGTGCCTAAAATGTACCAATAAGAAAAAGTGACATTTGAGGTTCCTACAGAGTTAGTGTTGATTTTTTGTTTTTTTGTTTTATGGGTTGTTACAATGAGTAGAAAAGACAGTAAAAAGTAAAAGTAAAGTGATCCCGTTACAGGCCTGGTGTGGCCTAGAGGGTGGGTAGGGGTATAGCTCTACTCTTCCATGACCGTGGCACTAGAAGTGTGTGAGTGCTCAGCAGCACGCCCTGGCCACACTTTACCCCCGGGAAAGACCAGGTACCCATTTTACAGGAGGCTGGGTGGGTCCCAGGGCTGGTCTGGACGGGCAGAAAATCTCGTCCCCACCGGGATTCGATCCCAGACCGTACAGCCCATAGTCAGTCGCTATACAGACTGAGCTACCTGGCCCACTAGAAAAGACAGTGATGTCTGAAATTTCAGAGGAACACACTTCCCTAGGACTCTGATGTTTGTTGGACTGTGCATCATTGTGATAACTCATTAACTCCTCTGCTCAGCACAACAACCAAGATGTGAAAATTCTTAAATAATAAAAATATATTAATAAGAACAACAAAACTATACTCATGTATATACAGATCCACGTAACTCAAACTTCAGTCAGGGATTTGCCGCGTTGAAGTTTTCAGCATTGGACTATTTGGATTAAAATGCAGGAGTGTTAGTCATTGTTGTAATATACATCAGTGGCAGCCTACAGTTTTGTTTGAATATTTTGAAAATTGTTTTTACATATTGTCATGCAAGACTGTGTTGTAATGCTTTACATAGACATACAAATTGTATAGAAGTACTTTGTCATAATATACTGGTTGCTTAGTGAATTTCCTGTTCTACAGTAAATAAATTTGTTCTTTCTCTCTCTCTCTCTCTCTCTCTCTCTCTTTTTTGGGGGGGGAGGGGGTCACTAATCTCCTACATGACATAAGTAACATTAATTACAATAAAATATGAAAACTTGTAATTTAATTTACTCATTCCTACATGTTGACTTCTGAAATGTTGTTTATATATATATGGAATTGTTTTGTTTATGCTGTATTTTTTTTGTGGATTTACATGTCTGTTATTAAATAATTATTGGGAATACCAGTTTTGTGCATTTATTTCCTTTTCATCATGTAATATCTACTTAATGATCATATGTATTTGTGTCAGGTACCTATTAATCCTGTCTTACCATTGTTTACACTCCAAATTAGCTATTGACAATGAACCCTGAAAAGGTTAAGAGCAGATACCTATAACACTGAAGGTTTTATTGTAGACGAATCAGCCAGGATTCTTCCTTGGACTTCATTCAAACACTGGCATAAATTTGACAGGGACTAAACCCATTCTCAGTTTAGATCTTTTATCTGGTAACTATAAAAGTCTGTGGTATATACATCAGTATGTGATGTCTGCTAGTTATGGCCCTTGATTATTGTACCAAACCTCTCAGTACTATTTATCAAAGAATAAATGCATAACCAGACTTGTTTCAGAATGTTGCATCTCAAGTTCTTAAACAGATGTGAGGACAGTGACAATGTTGCAGGAAGGCAGCGCCTGCTTGTGTATAGCAAGCATGCCAAGAAATACACTAGAATTGTTCAGGTGCCACAAGGTACAATACGTTTCAGCAGACAGAACAATGAACAGAAAGTTTCAATGGGGCAAATGAATTCTTTCAGTCACAACATTACTGTGGAAACTGCCTGTTGAGCTGCTGGTGGAATAATTAAACTCAGGTCATGAAAAGCCTAGGTGTAAACCCTCACAGAATTATGTTTCAGACTCTCTTGAAAAGCTGGTACAGTTGGAGGAAAACAGATTTCAAATATATTCATTGCAATGATGGAGAGTTGGATGAAGCAGATTAAGTATCTTGTCCATTGAAAATCTTTGGCACTGGTTGTTTTGGGGATTTCAATTCTCCTGTGCGGATGTGGAACAATGTGGTTATGGGAATGGTGACAAAACATACCTATGAACCAGCTGTATTGTGAATTTAACATATTTTGGGTATCGCGCTACCTGTTCTTTCATGCAGGTGTGACTCAACCTATATAGGCTATAGGCTAAAGGTATTTCACAACAGAATATCGACGAAAATATTCGGACTTAAAAACGAGAGGAAGAAACGTGATACTGAAGAAAACTGCAGGATGAGCTCTGTGATAAAAAATAACATTAGTGGGTCATGTTAAAGAGAAATGCACAAAACTTTTAACTGGAAAAAGTAAAAGAAACCACCCACTTGAAAGAGTTGACACAGACAGGGTATAACACTACTGTGTTCTTGCCTCCCCTACCCCCTCCCCCCCAAAAAAGTTGTGTCGCCTGCATTCGTGTGGCTGAAGATAAAGGGCCTTTAATGGGCAGACAGCCATGGTAATGTTAAAGGCAATTCCCATCCCTTGCATATCAGACGGAAACATGCCAAATACCATCACTGTTACACCTCGGTTTTCTGCATATTATAACACCACATTGTACACGACAAAAATCGGACACATATTTTTCTTCTTCTATGATTTGTTATAAAAAACAAGGGCCTATTTAACACAAATAATGAGTTTCATAACCTTTGTACTCGACAACATCATAATTTTCATCTGCCTTCTGTTAATTTAATGAAGTATCAGACTGGAGTGTACTACATGGGCATAAAGATATTCAATAGTCTTCCTACATATATAAAAAAGGAGTTTACTAATTCTACAAAATTTGTATCTCTAACAAAAAATTTCCTATGTGAATATTCATTTTAGTCACTGGAAGAGTACTTTAATTTCTGTACGACGTAAGGATTACAATACAATGTCATTGAATTATAATGTATTATATCTGAACTCTTTGGACTGTGAACAGTGATATTTAGCTAATTTTTAAAAGTTGTTAAATATAGCACCCTTACTAAGTAAATATAAGACATTGGGCAGTAATTTTAGTTATCTTTTTAGTATCCTTCTATCACTATACATTGTGAGTGAATATTTCTAATCAGTGGTAGTGTAAACAATGATCCTAAGTCAATTTAAAAAAATTGTCAAATATATCATGATACACTATGTGTATATATGGCAATCAAGAATGGGCTCAATTGTATTGTATGATTTACTTTATGATATATTTTACGATATAATTATCTTATATCTATATAACACTAACATTATGACAAACTCTATATCCTATAGGATGATTTACCTTGTATGGATTGACAGAATTCATAATAAATATGCATATTGCTACCTCCGCCTCTCATCGAGCGCAGAAATTTTCATAAACTCGGGATCAATCAGGATGACCAATATAGGCGGCCCCAACCCGTCCCTTACCCTACGCAATAAGTGCAATCAGGTATTTTATAAACAGTTAAATCAATTTACGCTTTTGAGCCACGATCGTATAATTATGAAGTAAGAGAAAGGGTGGTAGTGAACTGGTTCCAATTGTTGATTTTGAAGTTGTGTGCTGTTATTTAATACTTATTTCAGCGTCGTTATGTTAACACCCTGCGATATGAGAAAATTACATACGCGGACTGGGTGGTCGTTGTCGTTAGCATAGTTGGACACGTGGTGAGGAAGATCGCGTATTCTTATGGTTATATTCAGAACGTATAGGTCCTGATACATAGCACTGATTCAGAAACCAGCAGGTAATGGACAGTGGAAGTTCTGTAAATAAGCTTCTGTGTTAAGATAAATAAATAGCACCATAACCAATATATAGGGTGTGTATCGCCAAAAAGTTACTGGGAAATGTACGACGAAATGAACGCCATGAAATAAATTCAGTTCTAAATAGTAAACGCACGAAATGCTGACGCAACATAACCCACATGAAAAGCAGGGAAACTAATTTGAACATGACCTTAATTATAACAGTTTTTTTTGCCGTTAGTTGGCAGTATATTATTATTATTGTCATCATCATCATCACTCGTCGAGTAGTAACGAAAAAGAAACCAAAATTGGTCATTCTGACGCCAGATATGTTGTAGCGTGTTTTTGGTGTCTTTTCATGTGGAACCATACCATCGTAGATTTGTGTATTAGACGTTCTCACAGTGGTGGTGATGATCGATTTGTACCTAGATATGACGCCGTGTACTTTGGAGGAACAACGGTACCTATCAGATAAGCTACACGTTGTTGCGTTCTTGAAGAAAGTGGTCTTCATCTCAGCTTCCCTGTAGATGGTCAGTATTATGAAACTGACTAGTGTTTGATTGTGTGTGGATAATAATGATGAAACTACACATTGATGGAATGTGTTTCAGATATTGGCAATAAATATTGGATAGATAATAATGTCAGTCTTGCATAAGCCCCCATGGAGGGGGCAGTACCCCAAAGATGACATGCTTAAAAGACATCAAAAACTTAAATGTGGATCATTAAGAAAATATTTGACCATGTGAAGGGCCCTTTAGATTTTGGTAATATCATCGTGTGTACTTAACGTTATATATATTAATTGTCAAGTTTCAGCAGGAAACAAAATGTATGTAATGCAGAGGGCCATGTAATTTTCCTTTCAGTACTGAAATTTGCTGCCTGACAAATGCAGAATATAAAATTTTGCATTTTGTTTTGTTAAGCCTAAAAAGTTGTGCATTAACATGTCTTATGAAGTAGTGTACATCAGAGAAATTGTCATGGTGTTAAGAAATGGTCAGTCGTGACTGTTGTGTGTGAGTGTAGACTTCTGTCTTGTAACAGTTTTGCTGTAATGTAGAATTTCTCACCTAATACCTGTTTACAGTTTCTCATAAGGTAAGGGTAAAGTTGTCCCTGTCCACACCATACAGACATGGAAGAGTAGCTTTGTAGCTTCCCTCATTCTTCAACTCAGCACTAGATGGCCACTTGGCCTGTGGGAAAAGAACCACTGGTCTCACTGAATATAAAGTGGGTTTCAGAGCCAGTCTGGATGTTTCAGGAAGGAGAAAAATTTCTTGCCTCTACCAGGAATGGAAACCTGGACCATCCAGTGCATAGCCTAGTTAGGTATCGGCCATGCTGTCCAGGCTCCTTTACAATTCCTCATTCACTAATATTTTGAAATTATCTTTTATTTCATTAATAAAAGTAGTGTATATGACTGAACCTGCTGGTGTAATCTTTGTGTATACCTTTGTCAGTTCTTCTTTCTTGCATATGTATGCCTATATTTTGAAATATTGTGTAAAATGCCTCTATGCATTTGTGTCATGGGCAGGGACATCTTTACTTTAAAAATGAAAGCTCATGTAAATGTCAGTCTTCTGTTTATTTTGTAACAGAAGCACAGAGTATATGTAACATTGAAGGAAGAGAATAGAAGCCATGAAGTCATTAATTAAACATGACAGTCTCAGACATTACTGTAATTTGATTTATGTAAAATATACAAGTCTTAAACATGTGCCTTTTTCCTTTATAAGGTCAACATGGCAAAAACAAATTCAGCATCAAAGGCACCAAGAAAGCAGGGCTTCAATCGCTCTGGCCACAGCATGAATCCTGAGAGGAAGACTGAAGGCTTAAAAGGTGTGTCTCTTGTACGTACCAAATCTACTATCAAGAGACTGCAGATGTATAGGAATTTTAAACCAAAACGTAATAAAATTGGACAGATTATCAGTCCAGCTCCATTTCAAGGAAGACTTTCATCAGGAACTGTTGCAAGAGTAGAACCTAATCAAAAATGGTTTGGGAATTCTAGGGTCATCACACAGAATGCACTCCAAAAGTTCCAGGAAGAATTAGGAGCAGCTGTTAAGAATCCATATCAGGTTGTAATGAAACCAACTAAATTGCCAATAACTCTTCTGAATGAAAAAGCTAAACATGCTAGAGTTCATCTGTTAGACACTGAAAGTTTTGAGAATGTCTTTGGGCCTAAAAAAATAAGAAAGAGACCTAATTTAAAAGTCAGAAGTTTGGATCAGATGTCTCAGCTTGCAGCAGAATCATCTGAAGCATATGATGGCAATAAGGACAGGGATCTAGCAAGAGAAGATTTGGGTATAAAGGATGCTCCAAGAGAATGGATAATGGCTGCAGGTCAGAGTAAACGAATTTGGAATGAGTTGTACAAAGTAATTGATTCATCAGATGTTGTGCTGCAAGTATTAGATGCTCGAGACCCACTTGGGACAAGGTCCCCTCATATAGAGAATTTCTTGCGCACAGAGAAACCACATAAGCACCTGATTTTTATTTTGAATAAGGTGGATTTAGTACCTACATGGGTAACACAAAGATGGGTTGCGATATTGAGTTCAGAATACCCAACAGTTGCATTTCATGCGTCATTGACTCACCCATTTGGTAAAGGCTCATTAATTAATTTACTGCGGCAGTTTGCCAAGTTACATATTGATAAGAAGCAAATTAGTGTTGGGTTTATTGGTTATCCAAATGTGGGAAAGAGTTCTGTCATCAATACCTTACGATCTAAGAAGGTATGCAAAGTTGCACCTATTGCAGGAGAAACTAAGGTATGGCAGTATATTACACTGATGCGTCGTATTTATTTGATTGATTGTCCAGGAGTTGTGTACCCATCAGCAGAAACTGATATTGAAAAGGTTCTGAAAGGGGTGGTAAGGGTCGAGCTGGTGGAGAATCCTGAAGACTACATTCCTACAGTTCTTGAAAGAGTAAAAAAGGAATACATGTTGAAGACATATAAAGTAGATGATTGGGAATCTGCTGAAGAGTTTTTGGAAAAGTTAGCTACGAGGATGGGGAAGCTCTTGAAAGGCAGAGAACCTGATATTACAACAGCTGCTCGGATTGTTCTGAATGACTGGCAGAGGGGCAAGCTACCATTTTATGTCCCTCCCCCAGGATTTGAATTTCCTCTAACGGAAGGAATCACTTCATCTTCGATCATGGAACCTGGGCTAAACCAAGCAACTCATGGTACTGAAAGTAATACATCCACAGATGTCACTGCAGTGTCAGCAAATGTGTCTTCAAATGAAAGCAATGATGCCAGTAATGGTGAAGTAGTGGGTGTTGGAATTTCTAGTCCTGTAAGAAATGCAAATGTACAGATAGTTGAAGAAAGTAGGAGTATTTCTGACCATGTAGCCACAGCTACAGAACCTGCATTCAAAGTTATTCAAGACTTAACCAAAATTAGAGTTAATTTGCATTATACAGACTGTCTTGATAAAAAGTTAAAACAAGAAAACATGGCATCCCTTAAACTAGGAAAGAAGAAACTTGAGAAAAGTGACACAAAATTGGAAACAGTGGTCACAGGTGTGTGTCATCCAAATAAAAAGTCAGAAGAAGCAGAAACATCAGTTACGAGTGTGGATAAAGAATGTTATGATGAATCTGAATCATATTCCAGCTACAGTGATTCTGACATGGAAACAAGCACTCAAACAGGTTCAAGCAGTGGAGCCTTTTATGTTACAGGCGTTAAGAATGTGCACTGTAATAAAAGAAAGAAAATTGGATATGATGCAGTATCTAATGAAATGCCAGTTAGATTGACGAGTAAGATACGAAGAAGAATTGAAAGAGAAATGAAACCAAAAAGAACTGGTAGCAATTTTTATGCAGTGGCCAATGTAAAAAATAGGAATAGGAATAAAAATAAGTATTTGTAAGTGAAAATCTAAGTCTTTTGGAATGTTGTGTTTTGTCAACTAACAGTTCATGTCTGCCAGTCAGCACAGTGTTACATCCAAAAAGACTTGAAACTTTACCTGCTTCATTGTTAGAGTATCAAATCTCTCAAATGTTTATATTTCCATGTCATTGCATAGAACCTCACATGATTTTATGGAATAAAATGATAATGTGACAGTGGAAAGAAACAAAATGGAGAGTTCTCTAAATTTTCTGCCAGATATAACTATTAATGTGGGAAAAATGTAAACTCCCTCTTCCTTACCATCCCATCAAAGTCAGTTTACCTCTTCATAGTTGGGTCCTTCCCTTCTTTCCATACATTGTCCCTTCCAGCTATCCCAGACCACTGTTAATGTCATTCATTGACCTTACAATAAGCGGCCATATAATAATGAGGTTATGGGATATTAAAAAAGAAATAAATTGCTTAGACATAAGAACAGAAGAAGAAGCATTTGCTTCGTGTTCAAAAAGCACACCTTATAGCTAGGATTGGTAAAATAGAGGTGGCCCTCCTTGTTCACATATCACAGTTTTCCTTATTCATGGATGTAGTACTGTGGCAGCCTTTGTCATTCACATTTTCACTTGCATAGGCATGTGTAGTGCACAGAAGGCCACATCTGCCTTCCCACCTTACTTGGTAGGTAGCTGATTTTAGGTATGCAATGTGAAATGTACTGTGACTACTATACCACATGTTTTCAGTAAAGAATGCTTTAGCAAAGTGTAATTTTGTTGGTTCGTATATTGATCACTTCACTTGAATGTAGAATGTCAGTGGGTATAGTAATAATTCCTGCAGGTTTGCAAGCAACCCCAGGTGATCCTATTGGATTTTTTTTAGCATGGAGTACTGGTTCTTGCTATCCCTTATTTACTTGGCTTTAAGAGTGTCTGTATAACAGTCCTAAAGTCAAGTTATTCTATGAGTATTGTGCATAGGAGCTTTATCCTTTTTTCTCTAGAGAGTAATGAATAATGACAAGACTGAAGTTTGTCCTAGAAGATGTATATATTTGGGTATTGTGTTTTCTGAAGAGTATTATACATTATTTGCCCATATACTTCCCTTCTGAATGGATGTAAAACTTGGCTTCACAGTTAGGGAAGAATGTAAGCTGAGAATATCTGAGAACAGGTTGCTGAGAAGAATGCATGGACCTAAGTGGAAGTTATGGGAGGCTAAAGGTAACTGCACAATGAGGGGCTTAATGATTCATGCCAGTTTTGAGGGGACACCCAAACATAACAGTGTGAAACATATCCTAAATAGGTTGGGAGGAAATAGCCTATTCACTGGACTCGGGATTGAAGCTTGTGGCAGGTTCTTGTTAGGTTGGTAATTGAACATTACAGTTCCATAAAATTGAGAAATTTAATATAGAAACAAGAGTTTCCATGCCTAAAAAATTTTCAGTTTGCTAACATTAAGACAATTACTATCACATACACTTACTGTATCCATTAAAAAAAACCACAAGAAAAGCAATTTTGTAATTTATTCCACAAGCTTTCAGTACTGTCAACAATCAGGTGTCTGTCTATAACAAATTCCACTTTTCAATGGCAGTCCAAAATATTATTTTTCATTGTCACATTTTATATGAATTATTAGAGAACAATCCTCACAATGCACAAAACAGTCTTCCAACCCAACTTCTGTCTGTGAAATACTATACAGTCCACCACACCTGCACATGTAACTATAGTTCAAAGTATCTTCGTGCCTGTCTAGTTCAGATACTTTTAATGTTGCATAAATGAGGGGCTGCTCACTAAGCCGTGTGTGCGCCAACTGATCGTCATACAACTTCCTCTGTTCTGGATCTCGAAGAATTTTCCATGCCTTATCAATTTCCAAGAAGGTTGCTGGAAGCGAGTTCTCTTGCTTATCTGGGTGATATTTCAGTACAAGCTCTTGATACCTCCTTTTCAGTTCTTCGTATGTTGCGTTCGTGTGACATCCCAGAACTTCATAAAGGGTCATCATTCGTTCACCTTTTATTGTATTTACGTGTAGTAATACACACACAGTCCCAATTTTCAACCTGTTATCTTCCACATTTGTAAATACTGAATCGTTTCTGGTGCTTCGGAAGGCAGTGTAATTGATCACACATGTTAACCTACCAAACCTTCAGGAATGCAAAGGTATCCACACTTCGAATAATATACTAAAGCTGCTAATTTTATGGTATTCAATGTAAATCGATTGTGTAGTACTCATTTCTCACTTATCAGGTGCTTCGTGGGACGCTGCAAGTGCCCATCTGTAGGATGTGATAAGGAGTTCACCTCTAACTAGCAAACATCACCTTCTATGACCGACATTAATACTGTGTACCACAGATGAAAGAGTAGTAGACGAAACTCTCTCTGTAAATGACATAGGAATTCCAAAGAGTTCCAAAACCGAAACAAGATGGCAGAAGCAGAAGGTGGTAAGCAGAATAATAAACAAGTTAAAAAGCGAACAAGAAATCCTTCTGGTAGGTATTTTTGAAAAAGAGGCGGTCTGTTTCATCCGAATTGTTTATTAAAATACAAGTAGTGCACTGTCGAGTCTGAAGTTGAGCACATTTCAGTATCTTTTAAAATTGATTTCTCAATGTGGCAACCTTCAGTAAGGTTATGTTTATGTTTCAATTGCAGAATGGAAACGAGAAAAAAGAAAACGACTGAGGGTGGCTGGAAAATCGTATGTGAACAGCAAGGGTGATATTGTGGATGAGAGAAAAATTGGTGAAGACTGCAGATGTAGAAGGAAATGTTACACGCTGGTAACTGAAGAAGAAAGGCATAAATTGTTTGTTGGCTATTATTCGTTAAACAGCCATGACGAGCAAAATGCGTACCTTTTTGGCCTCATTCGAAAAACTGAGATAGCTCGAAAGAGAAGTAAAGAAAGTGATCGTCGCACATGTAGCTATAAATATTTTGTTCGTACCCAAGGGAAGGAAGTACAAATTTGTAGACTTGCTTTTGCCCATATCCATGGCATTTCACCACACAAGATTAGAATTTTGTGTCAGAAGCAAGATCAAAATATTATGTTCCCACGTGATGGTAGAGGAAAGCATGACAACCGGCCACGTAAGGTTTCATCTGAAACATTGACTCAAATCAAAGATCACATTTACTCCATCATCAGGTCTGATAGGGTATGTGTGCTGGTTATTTCTTAACAGTTTCTGTTTAGTCTTTTTATGCAGTGTTTGTTTTTATTTATGTATTTTGTTTCAGGTGAGGGATTTCTTGAAAGAAGAAAAACACAATGGACCAGATTTAAACATAACAAAAATGTGGAAAGATTACTTGGAACAGTTTGATCCTAATTTTTATGACCTGCATCTTGGAAATGAAAAAAATAACATTTCACATCCACCCAACGGCACTGCAATGCCTCATGAAGGTATTCCCCTACCCAGTTTCCCAGGAATGGAAAGTCATCATGGCCTTACACATCACCATGTTGGTCCTTTTTCACATGCACCAGACATAACACATTTTCAGATGCCAGGAATGAATCATAACATTAGTCTTATGGGTAAGGAACATTCAGTAAGATAAAGAAAAGTTGCATGTTTGGTTCCATATAAGGCAGACATTTATTGAGTTCTTCACACGTTCTTTCTAGGACATCAGAATGAATCTCGATACGCAAACAGAGAACATGAATCTCACACTAATCAGGAAGAGAAAAAACGCCATGTACCAATTGTAAAACATTGGTTGTACAGCAGGGTATTTCATGAGGAATTCAAGTTTCATGATTTCCTGTCCTTAAAGAAGAAACTTTGGCATCTGAAAGATACAGACAAAGTGGAACCAAGTCAGATAATAAATAAAACAGAGAGAAAACAGAAGTCACCAAAGAAGATCAGTAGAGACAAGGAATGTGGTATGAATGTTGGTCTTCAGACATTGAGTCCAATGGCTGCAGATCACATGCCAGCATCAACTCATCACAATCAACTGCAGTCTCTTTCAACATCGCAAGACATGTATATACTACCTGTGAATCTTCAAGACCTACAGTTACCACAGACATCAGACATGATCACTCAGCAACATCACGCCATGCAGCTCAACCTGCATACCTTTTCCACGCAGTCTAACGTCTTGAGTCCATTAATGAATGTCCAAGGATCAGGGGCACAAGGGCTTCAGTGTTCTAGTGTAGTTACCTTACCAGGAGGAACTATGAGTTTAGCACAGAATTCCAGTGGCTACATGAATGTCAATACTGCTTCATTCTATCAGTGAAAAGTATGTGTGGAGTATGTCAAAGCATAAATGGGAACAATGTTGTAATGTGTACAACCTTTATACCATCAAATTTGTCTATTTGTTACACATATCCATCCGACACAATTCAGTCTGGGGAATTCACAGTGTTTGTTGAAGATGTTACACATTTCATACAAAATATTTGTAAAATTTTTATATTTGAAGAAACCATAGGTCTTCTATTTATAACAAAGCTTTTAAAATTTTAAATTCTATATCTTACTCTTTTTCTGTGCTGTCATTTGTAAATGGATTATAATTACTATGTACACTATATTGCATTGTCATAAAATTTTTACATTCACTGAGCATGTTGGTGTAATTGTAACAGTCTGTACTTCCATTCAGGAGATTCCTGGTTCAGGTGTTGATGGAACATTGACTGTCCAGACTGACTGACTGCCATGATGGTATCTTCCCACTAGTCTATCACCACGCTCTTCTTGTTTTACTCATCTTTTACCACATTTTTCACCATCCTTATGGTTTTCCCCCTACAGTCTTGTGATCTGTAACATAATTGTTACAGTTATTAAGCTGTTTTGTAGTTGTGATATGTTGTGTTGTATTGTATCTGTCTTCAGTTTCTAACTTGGTGCTCAAGACTGAAATGTTGTCCACGTAATTTTTGTTAGACCCATTGTATCTGCACATTGTAAATTAAATTGTTGTAGTATCACACCATGTATAAACCTGTAAATTGCATGAAGATGGCAGAAAGTTGTGGTTGGATATGTGTGTCGATATTTGTAATATTCATATTTGATGGCATTTGGGGTGGTACATATTTCATACAGTACAGTGACATTGGATACCAATATAAAAATGTTTTTATAGGAAAATTTCAATGACACATAATTTTTAATAGCAATAATTTTATTGTTGGTTATTTTTAAGATATTATTTCTATGTCTGGATATTGAGAACATTTTTATACATATTTTTGTTGAACTTTCTTTGGCACAAATTAATTTTAATTCTTGTCATATTTAAATATATTATTCCCATGCAGAATGTGCTCTGCTGGTCAGGTATTTTATCTTGTGTGCTTCTTTCTTTCAAACAAGCATATGATTTGGCAGCACAAACTGGTAATAGTGTGACTTCAAAGAGTTAATATTCTGCATATTTGTAAGATTTACATTTTTACCACATGACTGAATTTCTTGCAGTGTGATATGTTAGTTTTCTTTGTCCAGTGTTGGAATTGTTCTGTATGTGATGGATGAAATAGTTTATATTTCACTGAAGGTTTGCCCAGTGTGATGGTAGTTTTTCCAGACTTTGTAACATATTTTTTCAGAACTGCTTCGTATATTCATATACAGTATCTGATGTTTACCTTAGCTACTTGTACTTCAAGTTGAGATCTGTGATGTTATTTGAAATTTTGTTAAATGTACCACATACTATTAAAGCACTCGTATCTCTTTCACAAGGACTGCAGGTTACTTTCGCTGCATCACGTGCATAGCACTACATTGTTATCATTCTCATGTCATATTCAGTTGACAGATATTAACAGCACGATACACATTTTTAAAGGAAATAAATATATGAAACATACAGTTATATATGTCCTTTGCAGTTTATACTTTTATTTTAATTCTGTAAGGGCTTTAGCCTAACTAAATCTGGTCATTGTGGGTGAGTATCAATTTGTTAGTCTTGAGTATATTCTGTCTTCTTGTTTTAGACAAGCATGTAACTTGCAAGTTAACATCTTTGATGGCTTAGAAGTATGTAACAGTTTTCCATTTTTTATACCTGAAGATGGAGACAGAGCTAATCAATCAATATATAATGCATATTTTTATACATGCAATGGGAAAAGTCCAAAGAAAGTACGCACATGATAATATTAAGCCGTTGTCACAAACCTTTAGAAATGGTCTATATTTCATATACTTTTAAACAATTTCTATGGAGGCAGACATTGAAATTGTTTTGAACCCAATACAATGTATGTATGAAATTTATAAATGTACAAGGAAACAAATGTGTATCCGTGCCAATATAAGAAGTTTCTTCTCTGCATGTTACATTCCACTATTAAGGTCCAATTATTTCTTCAGAGCATAAGATTGAGTTGTTATTCCCTAGATAAATACTGTGTTCTCATTCTGTTCCTACAGGTTCTCAGATTAATTCTGCTTGATTGGGACCTACAAAAATCCTTCATGTTTCAGAAGTCCAGGATTTGATCCATGTTTTGCTGATTCCGGTGGTACGTTACAGTCAGACAATTGCTTCATCTCAGATCCCACTTTTACAGTTATCCTGTGGATCAGTCACCACTGCATAACTTGAGCAGGTGACACAGCAAATGTCAATTAAAAATCTCTGAAAGTATTGGTCAGGTATGATGAAACATGGTATAAAAATTATTCCACTGGACGTCACTTTGATATAACAAATTCAAGTGGTTTAAATTCAAACATTCAAGCCTCTAGGCTTATTGTTAGGAATGGGAAAGAAGGATGACTACTACAGATAGGTTATATTTCAGGTACAAGTAAATGTGAACATTTATTTCAGAATTACACAGTAACTGACAAGAATTTATATTAAAATTCTGAGAGCTGGGTGCACAGCATATTTTAATTATGGTTATGCAACAGTGTCTTCTTCAGTTCAAGGTAAGATGAAAAAAAAATGAGAAAAATTTTGACAATCAAGACTAGAATGAGTTTTCTTACCCAGTCCAATTTTTTGACAGTAACTGCAAACTGTAATACTAACCAGTTTTCATAATTCACTAACATGTACTACTTATCTCTTCTGATAACATATGCATTGTCAGTGAATAATCTTTATAAATCACTGTATACTTCTGAATCCGAGTGCTAGGGTCACATTCTTTTTCACCACTTGTTGACTCTGAATTTAGGTCCCTTCTCACAATTCCATACACCTAAAAATTGACGCTTCATCCATCAGGTGTGCTATCACAGCTTGCAGAACCTGAAAAACACCAGCTGTGCTATGGCTTATTCAGTGACAGCTTGTCACTCCAGAGGCCCAGGTTTGATCCCAGGGATTTGTGTTGGGCAAAGTGACACAGGTACAGGTTTTACTCTGATGACCTCGGTTTTCCCGTGTCATCATCGATCCACCAGTGCTCCAAATTCATATTTTACTGATCTGTCACCAATGCTATATAATCCTAGTGACTGACAGTGGTGGTAAATAAAATGCTTCTCTGTCACCGAAACTTATCAGTGGGGTGTGCTGTTTACCCTATACATTATGTATTCTCACATTGCACAGCCAAAAAAGAGAATGCGTAACATATACCTACCAGATGGATTTGAAAATCTTCCACGCTTAACATAGGTTTTTCTACTGAGTTTTCCCACATAGTTTAGACTGCATTGTCAAACCAGCTGTCACTTGCCACCTCGGTAACTTGTATACCCACACAATATTGTGCAAGTGCAGAAAACCAAGGTAAATCTTCCTTACTTCTCCTGCTACTGCGTATATGGGTTCCGAGTGTCAGAAATGGCAGGGTCCTACAAATCTCTCTTAAAAGTCATAATTTGACAGTTTTTTTTCTGTGTTGAATTTCTTCAAAACTTGACCATAATGAATGCAATATTCTGTTTAGATTCATCTGCAGCCATTTTTTAATACCACCACTCATTTTGTAAGATATTTCATGTACAGTAAATAATGTTGCTTGAAGTCTGGGATCTCAAATCATGGCAGTTAAATCTCCCATCATATTTCAGTACAAAATAAAATGAAAATACATGGATTTTGATAGAGAATTTGCAAATAAAGCTTCAATCTTTTCGTTTCAGTTATTGCTATATGGCTTACATACAGATTCAGTTACAACTAGGAGAGGTAGAGGGCTGATAAGGTAGATCACAATTCCCTTTTATCTTCTTCGATGGGTTTAACACATAAAATAGTTCAGCTGTCAGATTCTGTTCATGTATATTTAAGCAGTATACTGTTGATGATTCTAAGGCAGCACATACCTTAGAAATGTTCATTTCTAGCTACCAGGACTACTTGGGACCGCATCCCAGAAATAAGTAACTTCACAGTTACTGTCATAAAAATCTCCAGCCTTGTGTAGTTATTGTAAAAGTCTCTAAGTATAAATTTAAAAAATGTACAATTAAGACTGACATTTTTTTCTCAGAACTTAATCTAAGAAATTCCAAGATCACTCTACCTTCTTTTGATGCCTTTGTGAAAAGAACTAAATAGACATGTACAAGAAATGAAATTAAATGTTCAAAATTTTGGCTGCAAATAAAACAGAGCTTTCTTCCAAAACTAAAAACTGATACAATTTCATGAAAGCCTACCCTGATGATGGAGGCAGTAAATTCCTCCACAACATTGGTAGATGCTTATCAAACTACACAACATCCATCGCCAGAGCATAATTTTATGGACAATTTTCTCGCAAACTATGCATTAGAGAACAAGGTGAACAATACACAAATTATGGAAAGATTGTTTGACAGGATAAATATCAATGGTATGGTGTACCACCATGACTGTTGCATCAAAAGTCAAACACTTGTAAACAGAACGGTGAAATCTGTCAAGACTTAGTCTGGTGCAGTGTGTCATACAGGAGTATTGTGGGAACAATTTCCTGTGAGGAGACATCTCCTGGTGTGCAGTATCTCAACATACTAGAAGCATCCATTGTATCCAACAGTCATTAAATACACTGAGATGAAATTTATTACAATCAAGATGAGGTAAACCCACATTTCCATCAGGATGTCAGGGTCTACTTGGATGCTACTTCCCAAACTGGTGGTTAGGGCCAAAAGGAATTGCAATATCCCCCCCCCCCCCCCCCCCCCTTTCCCCCGGTTTTAATTTCCCTTCCATTAAATTTTTGGCAGTGGCCTGAGGGTGGGGTGTCAAAAACAAAAAAAACACCCCCCCTGGCCCTGGCGCCCCATTCAAACAAACCTTG
>Ga0131853_10002774_pt1 | contig 31385 bp, 16 predicted proteins | sample TergutLab28metaG_FD_92764 | JGI IMG/M metagenome (GOLD analysis project Ga0131853, IMG submission 92764) | Labiotermes labralis P1 segment gut microbial communities from Petit-Saut dam, French Guiana - Lab288 P1 (version 2) (version 2) | ecosystem: Host-associated > Arthropoda: Insects >... | reverse complement strand
CTGGCAAAATTCATAGGTAACACAGATTTGTGGGTAGACCCTGCGATCCTTCATTTCTTTCAGACTCTTCCATGTACGGATCAAGGCAAGTTAAAATCCAAACACTGTGATTAATTTTGCGGTCTGTTGGTCTTCTAATTTCCACGATAAGAAGTTAAATGTAGACTGTTAGAGGGAAAGGTAAAGTGATCCCGTTACAGGCTCGGTGTGACCCAGAGGGTGGGTAGAGGTATAGCTCTACTCTTCCATGACCGCGGCACTAGAAGGGGATGAGTGGTCAGCAGCACGCCCCGGCCGCATTTTACCTCCGGGAGAGACCCAGTACCCATTGTGTAGGAGGGTGGGTGGTCCTCAGGGCCGGTCTTGAAGGGTGGAAAATCTCGTCCCCAACTGGATTCGATTCCGGACCGTTCATCCCGTAGCTCAGTCGCTATACCGACTGAGCTACCCGACCCACAAATGAAGACTGTATTTGTTGAAAATGACCACACAGGTTCACACTTCCGTCATATTTTAATCTCGCAACATATATGGAAACTTCCGCTCATAGTTTATAAATGCATTTTAGATTTCTTACAATTAAAGCGTCATTAGCTGTCTTCAAGCCTAGCCCCGATGAATCATCAGTTATTGCAGTCAAACTTAAGATCAAATCCAGACTTCTCCCTGTCACCATTTTAAGTTCATTTTGTTTTCTACAAAACGTTTCCATGGTAACACTGATTCTTTTAAGTTCCTGTAACAAAGCAAGGTTTCAGGATCATACGTTTGTATTTTCCTAGTAGCACTGGTGTCGCTGTCACCTCATAATTTTTAAGAGTGACATATTGGTATTACTAAGAGTAACAAACAAAATACTGCAACTTTTGGTTGCCTCTAGAGGCATGATCCTGAGTACCTAGATTTTTTCTTTGAAAGCGCGTCACTTGGTTCACTTAAAAGGCGTAGAGACGCGGATGTGGGGGCACAATCATGCATTTGTTGGTAATATAATGCCAGAATTCCTTTATGCGTAAAGAAAGTAAGCTAATAGTAAATAAACGTGGGAAGTTGCATATCTAGTCCGGCATATTCGAGATCTAAATGCTGAAACGCAAGTTAAGCGTATATAAATCACAATTTATAACAAATTCACTTTCGGAATAACATCCGGATTCAGAGAAGTTACTACAGTAGTAACTATCTAAATCCATGGATAAAAAGCCTTCTTGACAATCTTGTACTTTAGTAGCTAGTAAATAATCCACGCTTTAATTAACTCAAAGAGCCCGCCAATTGTCTGTACCCTGAGCCAGATTAGTTCAGTTCTCGCCCCATTTAAGTTGCAATTCTAATATAATCCTCATATCCACGCCAGAGTCGTTCTTTCATTCACGTTTCTTCACAAGAACCATGTATATATTTTCTTCTCGTTCCTGCGTGCCACTGTCCGGCCCATCCCGTCCTTCTAGTTTTAATCAAAGGATTAACAGTCTTTTCCAGTCTCGTGTTACTTCCACTTGCACCCGGAATAGCTTATCTTCCTCAACACCCTGTTCTGAAACGTCCTGAGCCTGTGTTCTTCCTTTAATGCGCAAGGCCAGGCTTCACACTCAAAACTAGACGCAAAAATATAGTTACTGTACATGTAAAATGTATGAACAACCAACAAAGGCACTTTACATTTATAATGTATTTATATTAATAGTATGTTCACCAACATGTTTCGGCCAGTAATCCGGCCATCTTCAGGGTGATGATAGACGTTTGCGGATATATTATAAATAAAGATACATTATAAAATTAAAGTGAATTTGTTGGTTCATATATTTTACAAATCTAATTAATGCACGGAATATGAAACAAATTAAAATAGTTGTGTGTACTTAGATATGCATGTCCTTAAATCACAGTCTCAAACACAAAAGATTCTGGTCGAATAAAAGCAGGCATTCCCTGAATTGAACCTGGTGTGTATTTTATTTCGTGCATGTAGGGTTTTGATTTGTTAGTGTCTTTTCCAAATATTTAAACTTTGCCGACATTCAAATTATTCGAATTTGACGTTCAGGTGACCGTGCATCGTGATAAATTATTATTATAAAACCACCTAGATGCACTTATTTCTCAAATTTATTTTTGGAATAAAACTCTACATACAGTTCCTCTGTCCATCATCAGGAGTTTTTCACTGTACACACAGCTATGGTATATGTCATACGTGTTTGCTGATAGCTTGCGAGCAGGATCAAGACGGAGTTCCGTCCTAATCCTGCTCGCAGGTTGTCAGCAAAACTGTAAGACATATACCATTGCTGTGTGCACAGTGAAAAACAACTGATGATGGACAGAGGAACTGTTCGAAACATGTACAATTTTATTTCAAAAATAAATTTGAGAAATTAGTGCATCCAGTTGGTTTTATTATAAGAATAAGAACTCAAATTATTCATTATGTTTCTTTACCACAAGAGTAGATTTAACATATACAAGACACCCCAACACTTATAAACATATTTTCTGTTTTGTTTTTTCTTGCTTTTCGCTGCCCGTCATGGAAACAATACTTTTATTTTAGGCTTTTGATTATGCACTATCCTTCATTTCTGTTTTTGTAATTAGGCGTGCCTGACAGTTGGAATCTAAACATATGGGTCCACTGGGAGAGAGAGTCAGTCTTTAACACAGGTCACTGCTTGCGTTAGTAAAAAAGCGTAGACCTTTATGTCTCGGTATGGAGTGAAATACCGTGGAGTAGACAGTAAAATGTGTGATGGTTAATAGGGATCTATTGCAATAATCTAATTAGATAAAAATTGTAAAATAAAGATGTTCATCTTATAAATAAATTAGTAGTTACGCTTGTTGGGTAGAATTATTGTCTTTTGAATTGTCGTTTTTGCAAATAGGCCTACGTAGCATGAAGTATTTAGCTTAACTTCTTACGTTATGAAATTTGTGCTAATTATTGTTTAGCCACAAAATCAATTGAAACAGTTTTAAGCGTTTTGTGAAAATGCACCCGCAAGTGGCATAATTGCTTGTGAAAATATCATTTAGGCTTCTGCTTACTGAGATGAGACATGAAAGGTAAGAGAACGCTGCCGCGGCCAGGTAACGGATGGACGGACGGTCGAACATAGCCTCTACCTAATTAATGTCACTTCTTCTCTCCCTTGTGTCGTTGCAACGTGCTTCATTCAATGAATTATTCTTCGTTCTTTAATTAACTTGTGTCAGTTGCACACCTTTATAATGATCAGCAGAAATACTGTGCGTGGCTGCTTAATCTGAAGTTATATAATCATTGCAGTTGCTTAGTCTTTAAATTACGTCGCTAATTTTTCATAGATTAAGACAAAATTATTAGGAATCGACAGCATGGACGATATTTGCCTTGTCGATAAGAAACGTTTATGTGTTTAGAGATTCAGGCTGGGAGAAATTTTATATCCTCAATGATTTTACATGTTGTTACTCATTTTGTCCTAACGTAAAGTGCAATCCAGCCACTGGAGACAATTTGACTGCACTATTTGTAGGTATTACTTACAGGAAATTTATTTTGAAAGCTCACATATTTTCTTTGCATAATCATTGTCCTTTTTTCCCATATGAATTTAAATCCGTGTCTAACAACTCAGTATACGATATCAAACCGTTAGGAAAATTCTAAAATTTAACTTCCTACCCTGTTTCGTCCGTTGCATCTCCTCAGTAACTTGTTTGAGTGCTGTCAATAAGTGACGCTTAAGTTACTCACGCATATTAAGAAAATAAACACAAGGGAAGAAGAAAGAAGCAGAAACAAAGAAACGTGTAGCGAAAGATAAAATGGAGGAAACGAGATTCATAGGCGTTGTTAAATTTTTGGGAAAATCCAAGAATTAAGACTAATAAACTGAAAAATTCGAGGTTTTTATTTTGTGTTTTATAATCTTCTTTGTGATCTCTCAAAAAAGAAATACGAGATTTTCATGGTGCAACTGAGTGTGAGCTGCCCCACGGGGAAGAAGAAACTTCCTTGCTGCGCCTTCTTCTGCTTCGTACTTCATACAAAGTTTCTCGAGAGTTTGTTGAGCATGTTGGTTTGACACTCATGCGGTCAGAGCACAGAATACAGTGGCTTCTGCGGTTGCCAGTGAAACCTTATTGCAATGGCTTCTGAATTAATAAGCAACCCGCAATGCAGTACGCGAGCCTCACTTCCTGCCTAACTGGACTGCGCACCCAGAGCGTACAATACTAATTCGACGCCGTTTCAGATGCATGAACAGGAAGTTAAGATCCCTGTGTCGCTTCCGCTGAGCGAGGCACCATGATGATTTTTCTGAAACATACGCCTAGCTTTAGGGGGCCCCATTTTAGTCTGTTATCCATTGTACTGTGTCACGACTCCGAACAATGCGATGCTGAGCGATAAAAGTAGAGAGTTTCTGTTAATATAATCCACAAGGTTATGACAGAAAATTTCCCCCATAAATTCATAGATGGAGTTGAGGAAGCTACATAACCTGTAAATAAATTCGTCCGTCCCCGACAGGAATTGAGAACTGCGTGACTGTCGAAAACAAAACAGATGAATTGCCCAATTACGATTTTTGAAACATGTTAAGGGTTAAACAACAGCAATATTTGGTATAGAATTTGCCAAAATTTTCCTAGTTCTGAATTTGTTTCAAATATTACCTACGTATTTTTAATTAGACATTCCTTTGTGTTGAAGAATAAAAATGAATAAACAGATAACCATCACAAAATAATTCACTCAGCTACATAATTCGACCCCACAGGGTCATAATCAGGCTGGCTTATAAAAAATACTAAAGGAAGGATATCAAACACAACCTAGCAGTCCAGAGCGCAGTAAATCCAGGTCACGTGCTAACAGCGGACTACTTAAGATCCACTTTAGTATTATCTTCTCACCTGTGCCTGAGTCTCTTCAACGTCAATTTTTCAGCCTAATATTTTGTGTCATTTGCACTTGTCTGTCCATGCTGCTTCTTTATTGTTCGTCATCATTACACTCAGTACTGTACCAAGAGCGCAAATTGAGGAGAGCCCTTTGTTGCGCCGTTTCCGCTTTCCTTCTGTTAAGCTTTGAACCAAATGAATACAAACCCCATTAAGACCGAAATAAATGTGCGTTATACGTACATCACACCGAATGCAATTTACTTCCACTAGTAAGGTTATTAGCTTAATTGTGTGTAACAAGATAGTCGTTGTAGAAAGTGAGGATCGCACAAAACACAAATATATTTCACGAGTACAATGCAGGGATTCTTGATGTTTCAGCCAGAGTTACATATTATCTGCCATCGCGTTGTACGGAAGAGTTCATGGGTGTCCGCATATTTTGTATGTCGTAATGTTTTGCAGCCTGAATTGAGCACTCTTTCGCTCTGTAGTAGAGGCTTTCAGACTGCCATAAGGACAAGTATGGGTGTTCTTCAGTGGAGGATCAGATACTCAGAAGGCATCCACCTTCTCGAGACGGTAAACAAGATGGGTGGCTAGTTGTACAGGAACCGGAGTTCGAAGTCCGTAATCGCATTTTTCGAACCGTCGAAGACTGGCTAAATCATTCTGAGCTAATAGCCTGTCCTAAGTAGTGTAGTTTTAATATAGAAATTAGGAAAGTAAATCTTTGCACACCCTGTTGGAATTTGCCCCGATTCCCTGGTATGGGTGCGGGAAAAAGTCGGAAATTGTATATATTTTCAGATCCCGTGTTAAATATCGGACTAGAAGTTTCCGTGTAACGCACCACAGGTCGAAGTACTTTCTGTCATGTTTGATGGAACTGATAACAGAGGATGGACTTAAGTAAGATACATTTGGAAGAAAATTAGACTTTTTTTCATGTTATTTCGCGCACAGAATTGTTGGCTTGTCAAACAGCAGAAGGTTCGGCCGGTAAAATATATTGAGCCAAGTTCTTGCTGACAGGTCTACAACTTCCTTTCCTTTCCTTAAAACGTAATTTTCTTCTTGTTTAGAAATGAACCTTCTCGACACTCACTGGCACTAGTAGACGCTTGAATTGAGTACGTTATTTGCTCAGCTTCAGAAAGTTTTCTGCTCAGCACACGGAGCCATTTATCTCCTTCGCTTGTTGCTGCTCAGTTTCTATTTAGCGACTTTTCTCGTGTAAATTGGACGTGATCGTAGATTGATGATAATGATGGCAAATGATACATAGAAAAGGATATGTCCCTACTGAAGATACTATTCCAGGTTATTCGATCACAATAGTTGAGCCCCGGGGAAGCAATGGAACACGCTAAGTATGAGATGCGGAAAAAGGATCTTATTTAGTAGGCCAAAGCTTATGGTTGGCAAATTTTTGTCTCCAGAATTCCTGTTACGTGCATATTGTGAAACTGAATACGTCGGTCAGGTAATATCAAAGTGCTACAAAAATTTCAACTTGTACGACTTATGTTTTAGAAAAAAAGAACCGAAATGGCAATACCGTCGTCGGTACACGTCCTCGACATGGTGAACTGCGGTAAGATATCAAACGAAACTTGAAAAAATATGCAGATCTCTTGAGAATTTTTCTACAAGAAAAAATCCGATTCCTCAATCTTTAGGCACGTTTACAATGCGGTTGCCAAAAGCGATTGTTAAAAATAGTCACATTTGTCCGTTCCTCTATTCATCCGCACGGAAGAGCGGGAAATCTGCGTGATGGATTTTCGTGAAATTTCTTATTTTGAACTTACTAAAATGTTGTAGAATAAAAGACCTACTTGATGTCACTTGTTATTTTATTTCACTTCTTATGTGCTCAACATGTTTCGGACATTAATATGTCCATCATCAGGAGCTTGATACTTTTCTGTTGAATTACCACATTGGTCATATTGTTCTTGGTTCGATGTGTGTTTAAGAGTTTCTGTGTGGCTGGGTTGGGGTGGTATCCGTGTTTCAGGCTTCAGGCTTCAACCTGCAACACGGATACCACCCCAACCCACCCACACCGAAACACCCAACACACATCGAACCAAGAACAATACGACCAATGTGGTAATTCAACTGAATAGTATCAAGCTCCTGATGATGGATATATTAATGTCCGAAACATGTTGAGTACATAAGAAGTAAAATAAAATAGCATGTGACATCAAGTTGGTATTTTATTCTTCAATTATCACAATGATGCACGGTCCAATAAACATAAGATTTACTAAAATGTGTTGTTACATTCCGATTTTGGTTAGATAAAATTTGTTAAATCATTTCTGTTCGGCTCAAAATCGGGCCTAAATGACAAACACTCTACATGAAGACCTCTGTACATTGATAATATTACGATCCTCATTGTTTTTAGACGCGTTCGCAAAATTGGGAAAAGTGATTATTACCTTCTTCATGTCTGTCCGTCCGTCCGTCTGTCTGTGTGCATGGAACGACTCGGCTCCCATTGGACCGGTTTTCATGACAATTGATATTTGAGTATTTTTTAAAAATCTGTCGAGAAAAATAAATTTTCACTAAATCGGACAAGAATAACGGATATTTTATGTGAAGACCAATATACATTTTATACTATAGCCCGCCCATTTCTCCTTAGAATGAAATATGTTACAGACAAGAATTGTGGATTAAATCCTAACACGCATTTTATGTTCAGTAACATTTTTTTTTTTTCGAAAATCGTGCCCTTTTTTAGATAAAGTGGAAAACATTTTGTACAACCGGACAAGCCACACATGAAATATGGCGCATGCACATTGCATGCTAGATACAAGGCTAAAAGCACACACTCAGAATATGTAATATTATTGCTTTTCCACAGCAACATAGATTGCACGCACGCGTGTCAGTGTTACGTCATACATACTTTGCCTGTCCTGAAACCGGCAAAGAATGTATGACGTACGAGGTCAGGCCGCAGAAATTGTTGATGATCCAAACATAGGAATCGAGCGTTATCGACTGTAAGTCTTCCTGTTTACATCTATACGTCCACGAGATATAGATAACGATTGACAGTAAATATGTTGCTAAGTGCAGTGTAAATGCTGACAGGTACGTTTGAAGTACTGCTAGCTTTTTCAGCATTTTTTCCTGCGATTATTTAAGAATTTAAAATTTGGAGAAAACAACAGAACGAAAGCGCCCGCATTAATACGTTTGGCGGACATTTCCTAACTTGTTATGCTTTGCCTTACACCCAGTTTCAGATTAAGGAGCGCTGTTGTTTTGTGGGTCTTCTAAACAATTTATCACACACAAGCAGAAATATTCCTTGGTTGAAGGACAACGCAGCGTAGGTTCGCAGCGTTTGCAGAATGAGAGGAGAGGGCGTAATAATGGATTTCAAATACATGATCGCTGTGTTGCAGCCCTAGAAAACGTACCGCGAAAAGGAACCGAATTATGAATATTCGTCCCTCCCTTTGTCAAAATATGTGCATCGCGAAAGGAACATTAAAAGTTAGAGTCTATACAAAAAAAGAAAGGAATGGAAGATTCAACGTAATTCTTGTAATCTTATGTTTATTGGACCGTGCATCGTCTTGATAGTTGAATAAAGAGAGACCAACTTGATGTCACTTGCTTTACTATTTCACTATTTAATGCTCAACATGTTTTCGGTTGTTAATACATACATTCTCAGGAGCTTGCGACTTATTTGTTGAGTTATTTCATGGGTTGTATTGCTCTGGTTCGATGTGTGTTGGTGTTATGTTGTGGTTTGGCTGGGGTGGTGTGGTATCCGTATCCAGGCTTCAGCCTGCATCCGGATACCACACCAACTTATCCAAGCCACAACGTAACACCAACACACATCGTACCAGAGCAATACAACCCATGAAATAACTCATCAAATAAGTCGCAAGCTCCTGAGGATGGATGTATTAACGTCCGAAACATGTTGAGCATTAAATAATGAAATAATAAAGCAAGTGACTTCAAGTTGCTCTCTTCAGTAATTCTTGTAATTAATCCATCAAAATTAATAATCTCTCTCTACCGATACTAAAAAATCCTGTCTTATATTAATTAAGGTGTAAACGATATCTATTTTTTTCAGGTTCACGATATTTGCACGATATCGAATATAAATACGATGACAAACGTAATAATTTCTTTGCTCTACGTTCTCCGGCATATCACCCATGTTATGGAAAATCATCTTCTCATGCGTCCGCCAACAGACTGTGAAGTATTTTTAACACATGTTAATTAGCCACTAATATACGTATTAAACTATTGTTTTAAACAATTTTTAACATATTTTAACCTACGTATATTTATTATTTACTAATACTGTTTTATTGTAATGATATTTATGAGATGTGGGATCCCACAAAAAACACGGCGATATGTGTGTATATGCATGTTACTGGCAATTAAATCTTTTAGCAGACCGAAGATGGATTATTCAATCCGAAACTTGTAGCCTCTTGGTGTGAGAAAGTATATGTTTTGTTTTGACTAAAGATCCATTACGTTTTAACAAAGGGGGACCGCGGTTGCACAGTGGTTAAGGTGTTGTGCTTCAAGTCGGAATGTCGCTGGCTCGATTCCAGATCGTGTCATTGGTGTTTTTCTTTGACATAATCCTTCCAATCGTACTATGGCCCAGGGGCCGACTCAGCCTCTAACAGAAATGAGTACCAGGAGCATTTCCTGGGGGTAAAGGCGGCCGGTGCGTAAGGCTGACAACCTTACTACCATCCTGTACCGTTTTCATGAAGTCTGGGAACCTTAACTTCCTGGAACCCTCTGGACCACTTCAGGCCTGTAACGGGACTGATTTACCTTTTTACGAGTTTTTACCTTTTAACAAAGGAGATACGGTTGCTGGTAAGTCATTCAGGTTTTCGTTTTAAACTCCTTACTGTCGCAAAGCGTACGAAGCTTATGTCGAGTGACATGCTGTATGTTCCGTAGGCATTGTTAAAACAAGCAGGGGGACATAATTTCCGTCGTAGCTACAGGCTGTTTAATGCCGTATCCCATTTGCACCTTGAATCGAAGTTTCAGAACCACTGTGTTATGTTTCCGAAGCTGTTGTTTGCACGGAGAGATTCGTGCGGGCCATCACAGCGTTCTGTAAGCCGCATTCACAGTCTCACTGCTTGTATCCACATTTCCGTGTTCCCGTTTTCTACTTTGGCTGCGTGATTGATGTTTCCCCCTTGGATCAAGAGGCCCATTCCGGAAGAACAAATTACTAACGTTACGAGTTAACTTTTTATTTTATTTTCAATAGCCTAGCAAATCCTTCTTCCTCGCCCTACGCTTCGTACTGTCTCTTTCTTGTAGTTTCATCTTCTTCGCCTTTTTATGCATTCAGTTCTGTCTCTCCATACATCTTGCATTTTCCCGCATTTTAAAGGTGACAACAATAAACCTTTCACTACTGCGCAGACGCAGTACAATTTTTTTCCTTATGTTAAAGGGCGCTTGTATGTACAATCTACAGTAGACATATACAGGGTGTACCAGCAGAGATCATCAATGCTTCGTCAGAACGTTCCTTAGTTTTCCCAACGGACAGCTTGATTTTTTGTAGTTAACCCAGCCTGATACATTGCTGACAAAAAAAAATACTCTCTTGCAAAGAAGACATTCAGTTAGTTGAAATAATTTTGTGTTTATATTCCTATAGCTTAAGAACTGTGCTTAACAAAAGTGTATGCTGGAAACTGGAAGACCAATTAGGAGACAAATTATTATGTGAGACGATGATATTAAAATGGATTTGAAACAGAAATTGAGATCGTGGACTTTATTCGGAAATATTAGATATTTTAACAGAATTTCAGGCCTATTAAAAGTTGAGATATACAAGAGAAGCTGGATACAACATGTAAATAGAATGCCTCGAAATAGATTACCCAGGGCAATGAAACACTACTCCCCAACAGGCAGAAGGAATCTTGGTAGGCTTTTGGAGACTATTCTGGATACGTGAGACCAGAATGGGTCAACAAGTGGCCCAACTCCATGACAGATATATGTTGATAGGAGTTGAGAAATGCTGTAAATATGGATTATTTCGATTTGTAGCTGATGAAGGTGTATACAATATTAAATTGACCTAATATGACATTGATTTTGTACGTTTGTATTCTGTAAGCATAACAACGAATGTAGTTATGACACATATAACATCTAAATCTTTCGGACTCCCAGGAAGCATTAGAATAATGCCCAGTGCTAAGACTATGTGCTCACTTTCCCTGACCTTACGCTTCTTCAGACTGATTTCCTGAATAAAGTACTATGCTAAGTTCATTATTTGTCCAACTTACGCACACAATTCTTATAAAACTGTTAAAATCATTTAAAATTATCATAGTTGCTCCAACATGTTCCGGTTTACATAAACCATCATAAGGGAGCTCTCAACCTATGATTCGCCAAGTTACAATGTTGATGTCGGTTATATATATCGCTATTTGAAGTTAACGGTACTGTGACTGCATATGCAGCCACAGTACCGATATTTTGAATTTGAGAGACGCCATCCTGTTGTGCATGTGTAATAAATTTTATTGTAAAGTACCATCATACACAACAATTGAATATGAGTCTTTTTTTAACAACTGGTTAGTCAGGCTACATGTTTCGGCCGTTTTTATCCGGCCATCATCAGACCTACAGAATAATATTGTCAATTAAGGTACATTCGTTAACCATACCAATGGGATCCCATTGTTTATATTATTCTGTAGACCTGATGATGGCCGGATAAAAACGGCCGAAACATGTAGCCTGATTAGCCAGTTATAAAACTACAATTGATATTCAGTTTTTGTATATGACGGTACTTTGTGATAAAATTTATCACAGTACCGATAACTTCAACTAACTTTATATATAACCGACATCAGCATTGTAACTTGGCGAAGCACAGGTTGAGAACTCCCTGATGATGGTTTATGTAAACCGGAACATGTTGGAGCAACTATGATAATTTGAAATGATTTTAACGATTTAACAGTTTTAAAGAATGTGTGCATTTTTTGGACAAATAAAGAACTTGATATTGTCAACATGCACGGTGCAACTACGAAAAAGTTCTGTGTTGTACGCAAGTAAAAACGTGTCTTAATTGAAGAGAAAATCTTACCCACACAGACTTGCCAACAAAGGCGGACAAAACCTTCGACACGAACTTCTGTTGTAATTGGGGAGGAATTATACGTGAATTGTCACATCCGCTGTCGATGCTGTTGGCAACTAAGACTCTGCGAGGATCTTCATTTTACTGCAATCACGAATTTTTCCAGTCGCATTACTTCCGTATTTCTACAGCTGTTAATGAGGAGGGTTTTACCCTAGGGTAAAGGAATTTGTGCCAGCGCGGCGTCGGGGTAAAATTAACATTTCTGTGAGACCTGCTTCCGAGCCCTAGTATTCTTTTTGCGGAGCGTAAAATTTTGCCGCGGATCTAATGAGAGCGACCGATATGATTGTCGCTTTTATACTGAAGGAAGGGGTGACAGAAGAAGGCTTAAGAATTTGCATATCTTGCAGGAAAGGAATAAGATTGCTGTAGATTCGAACAATATTCACTTAAATATGTTGATCGAATTTTAGTTCGTGAATAAAGGGCACATAACGAAACTCTTTGTTGTTCTTAGAGTAGCTGACGGCAACATGGAGGAAGGTATTATCGGATTCCATGGCAGATATCCGGTATTGAAAAACTCGGTTAACCCGTAATTCTCATGGCCGCATTCCTCCATTATCCACATTCTTATGAAGTACGAGGTTACGTCTTGCAAGTGTTCCCTTCCAACTGACTTTTTTTAGGTTACGTGTCGCTTTATTTTATGTAACCCGGCGTAGGCCTCCGCCCCGCCCATCGGATCCATTTGCATTAATCGTGAGGCCAAAAATTGATTCCTGTAAGAAAACTTGTTAAAAAGTTATCCTTCAGGAAAATAGTAGCTTTAAAACTGAGTCGTTAAAAAATGGAACAGATATAGAAAACTTATAACTACGTATATGTCAAATGATATGATTGAAGAGCTTGTATTTGCTTTGAAAAAAAACAGTTCTGAATAAGATAAAATTAACATTTCACAGATACAGTGTGTTGTTCCGCCTTAACGGTCATCATAAATTGAACAACATATGCTCTCAGAGACAGCATGATGGTCAGAGCAAGAAGACGACTTGTGCATACGTTACTGCCTGCCTGTATATTATATCTGACACGACATCTGCATGCCAATGGACGTATGTGACACCCGTCACACGTCTGTTCATTCTTGATACTGTGAGGAATTACATGGATACGAAAAAGATATGGATGTAAGAAGAAATGTATTAATTATTGTGTAGAAAATTTATGTCACACTTTCTCTGTACGGATATTTGTGAAATGTATTCTGATATTTATCGACCAGAATACGGTGTGGACACCCGACGAATCTTGGTTCGATTCCTGGCGTTGGAAAAAGGTTTTTATTTTTCTATAAAATATTGAAACCAGCTGTGGAGCCCACTCATCTTCCTAGTCGCTGAGAAACAGGGACGCTTCCTTGGAGGTAAAGTAGCCTGGGTGTGAGGCTGGCCACTCACATCTATTTATTGCTGAGTTTAGAAGCGAATTGAGCTATATTTTCACTCTTCCATATATTTTTTAAAGTTTTCCATCCCGAAGTATTATAACATGCAAATAAATACTATACGTCAGTCAATAACACAACATTTATTTGATATACAATGGCATATATGCCAGGGCGACATGTTTCGACCTTGTCGGTCATCCTCGGGTCCTCCAAGACTAAACAGCTCTTGGATCTGTTTTCTTGGAGGGCCGGAGGATGACCGTCAAGGTCGAAACATGTCGCCATGACATATATATCAATGTATATAAAATAAATATTGTCTTATTGACTGACGTATAGTGTTTATTTGACTCTTCCATATACCTTTTCGCATATAACGGGACGTTCTTGCCTGTCACTCTCCCAGCACTCATACAAACTGAAGTTTTGTAATTTTATTCAATATATATATATATATATATATATATATATATATATATTCGGCGATCTGAACGAACCTTAGGTGCAATTTTTTTTCTCCTGCTACCTGTCATTACAGATTTGTCCATTAAACAAGGCATGGAGAATTCGCAGTGTGATCCAAGCAACTAGCGCAAAACGCATTTGTATTAATCACTGGTTTCAAGTATTTGTGTTCTGTATTTGTGCGCTGTTAGTGTGCGCTGTATGCAAAGTGATATGAAAGTTTGCTATCAATTTTTAATATAAAAAACTCTGAAAAAGCCATTTAAACACTCTGAGTAATAAATTAAATTTCAAAACCGAAAAACTAGTAAATGTGGACAGAGGCTCTTTACCCACATTGCATGTGCTCACTACCGTTAAGGTTACCATCAGCGACGCTGACCCAAAAACTGCTGCGTGCCGAGATGTACTGGAAGTTTATTTAGAACCTCTCACAATTTTCTCGTCCCTTTAGAGCTGAATGATGAGAAAAATAAGTATGGGTTCACGACTGGACGCAAGGTGCAGGACAGAATTACCCCATAATGACAGCTAAATCTTCTTGGAAAATTTGGCAACAGATATTTGAGAACGACGCAACAAACCAAAATTTATTTCGCGTATAAATCAGTACCATATTAAATTCGGAGAATGCTAGCTAGCTACGATTCAGTTCAGGGTTTTCCGTCTTCACGTCTTCTGTCTGAAAGCCTAAATATTAAAATATACAAAACTGTAATATTAAGCGCTTTGTCTTGTATTGTTGTGCAACAGTCTCTGATTGTTGAAGCAGTAACATAGACTGAGACTTGGTGCTGGAAATGATGTCTGGAGGAAGGAAGACGAAGGTGGAGAAAATAGCGTAATGGGCGGGCCATTTGGCGCGAATGGAAGATTTGAGAAAAGCTTATAGAATTTTAGTTGCAAACTCCATAAGATGAGAGAGCACGCGTTAATACACGGCCGTAGATAGGATGACAGTATTAAAATAGATTTCAAAGTAAATTTATGGCTTGTCGTGACTAGAATATTGTGGCTCAAATCAGACACCAGAGCTAGCCCCTTTTGAACAGAGTATAACACACGTTTGAGTTGTTGTGTGTCGGCCCCATTGGCCGGGCGGTCTAAGTCGTGGGTCTGCGGCAGCTCGCTTGCTGGGATTGCCGGTTCGAATATCCCGCCTGGGGGGGATGGACGTATGTCTCTTGTTAGTGGTGTGTGTTGTCAGGTAGAGTTCTGTGCGTCGGGGAGATCGTTGACCTAGAAGACTCCTTTCGAGTGTAGTTCGAGTCTGATTGTGATGGTGAAACCACGATAAAGAGGAGGCCCTGGCCTAATGAAAAACATATATGCTTTTTATCCTGATCTATAGACGGACAGTTGGAAGAAAATTATGGACCTTTATTGGGGACAGAAAAATACCGAAATTTGCATTCATAACTAGACCTTATACATTCTGAACTTCTGGGTTGGATGGACAGTAAAACTGCGTCTGAATGCAGATACAAAACGAGACTAGAGGAACGTATCATTCATTTATTCTTTATGTTTTGTTGACCGTGCATCCCTGTACCATCTTGTAAATATGACATACTTGGTGTACAATTTTTCTTAGTATGTTTATTTCTTTTCTCTACATGTTTCTGGCTAATATGTGCCTATCATTAGAAGAAATAACTGTATCTATGCGACACCTGGTATTTGTCACTCTGTGTGGATGACTGGTGTCATTCCACGCAGCATTCCAGACTGTTATCTACACAGAGTGACAAATACCAAGTCTCGCATAGATACATTTATTTCTTCTGATGATGGGCACATATTAGCCCGAAACGTGTAGAGAAAAGAAATAAACATACTAAGAAAAATTGTGCACCAATTTCGCCTTTTCCACAAGATCATTCATTTATTTTCTTCTGTCTCTCTCTCTCTCTCTGTCACACACCCGTAAACAGCCATTACATTACAAACATCCAGCACTGCTGCGTGACATCTTAAGTCTCATAAAATTATTAGAACTTAGGTGAACTGCCACTGACACAAATCCTTACCCTTAAAACTGTGAATTAGATGTACTAAATTTGTACTAGTAAACTAAACTAAACTCCGTGGCCTTAGTCCGCACGCGAACTATACCGACAGAGCGGCCGCCGCCGGTCGGCGAAGTTAGTGCCAACTTTTGCGGATTTGTACTAGTACTGCATTAAAATGGAAATTTACGGTGAGTGCTTTAGTATCTGCAGTGCATTAATATGTTCCAGAATAAAAATCCATGCGCATTTTTGTAAACACTTTCAGAGAAAACTTACATCATGTAAAATGCGGAGAATTTGTGCACTACTGCAAGGAGTTGGCTAATACGAGTTCATTTAAGGTGTCTTCCTACTAGGTACAGTGTGTGAAAACCATACAGATTTGTTACGTTCTCTGCCATTGGCCGCAGAACATGCTGGCATAGTATCAAACTGTACACAACAGCTCACCACCACGACTCACCCAGTTAATAGTACATCGTCCTGCTTTCCAGCGACCAGCTGGTTTGTTGTTGTACAACAATTTGTTGAGGATGTTAGCAGTCCAGCAACGTGGCTTCTCCCTTTTTAATTTCATAATTGCTCTTGTCCCTTCTGTCATATATTCGCCGCGCCCGAGTCTCAGGCTTTTAGTGCATGTTGGGTTAAATAATTAGCATCGTAAATTGGATGGGCTCTGAGAGACGTGAAGCTGACAGCGAGGTCAGAAGTTCAAGTTGATACTACTTGCCTTCCGAGCAAAGGAGCAGTTTATGGCTAACAAGGATATGAATTATTCCGAAGGATTCATACTCGTAACGAAACGTGTGACGAAGTCGATGACCGCGCAGTCGAACAAAATATCTGCGTATTTTTGTGCGACGTGAACTGGCAGCCGTCAAATTCATATCTGAAGTAAATGACATTTACTGCTTCTGAATCTCTGTCACCTTCCTCTGCTCATGTGTTTACCGAAACCTAAGTTATTTAACGCAGATATATCATCTGTAGAGTTTACGGAAAGTCGAAGCAAAGGAGAATGTGACAGGAAGGAAGTGACCGCGACCTATTCCAAGATACAGAGCGTCCCATGAACACGTCTACCAAACTCAAAAGGCTATTCATTGGCCTTTTTTGTGAAAAAATTGTTACACCAATATTGGATCGTAATCTGAACCGTAACATAGCTGCTTAATCATTGGCTGCTTGATGATCGAAATTAAGTACTCTGTTGTTGCTGTACAGGTGAGGTCCTCTTTGAAAAACAGCTCAAGCTGTTTTCGATATAATATTGTCGCTGTCTCTTATGGCAGCAGTTCTGCCCATGATGCAACGTAAGAGTTCCAAGTCCTGCGAGCGGGGTGGTCAGGCTTGTGGCCCTCTACGTCCAATCCAGCGATTTCCAAGACACTGATTCAAGTACGAAATGAGTTCATCAATTGGTGCAACCGTCTAGCACAACTGTGGTTGGTATGTATACCTATATTAAGGTTAAACATCTCGAGTTAAACAGCTTCGTGTTTCGAACGGCATGCGATTATCTTCAGTTATCACAATGATGCACGATCCAATAAACATCAGATATCTTCAGGCTGTACATTGTACATAGATCTAATGAGATTGCGCTCTTCTGTCCAGAAACGTCAGCATAGAATTGCCGCTCGACGCTGCATAACATCCCAGAAGAGCGCATGTCTTATCTACTTCCCAACGAAAGCCTAAACTCACACAAGGGTGTAACCTGTTTACTGACATGTGTAAGCTTACATGTTAGTGAACGGTTGAACAGTTACATCCTTGTGCAATATACAGCCTGAAGACTGTAACTGTTCACTCGGCTAATCTGTTCAGCGGCGAACATGTCTTATTTCAGGGAGATATACGTGGTGTGTATTGGGTGGTACAGGTCATCAATGGTTATGCATTTTAACTTATATCGTTTGGTTGAACACTCTCAACAGAAATGACAAACTTCAATAGTTTAATATTCAGTAGTAAATATATTTAGCGAACAAATCCCATACAACTTTTATTCCCTAATACCGCCAGGTTCCAAGTGCCTGACCTCCTCCATCTCCCTGCTCCCAAAGCTGGTGCACTCAACTTGTTTTTCTCCCTTTTCGGATCTTCGCCACCAAAATGTCCCCAGTTCTCTTTGACATGGGGTGCCGGCTACCATAAACTTTCAATCCTAACACTCCTTCTTTGATCCTTACAAGGGACCAAAGTGTACGGTTATAAGATGAACGCATGCCTTTCGAAACATTCAGCTGCTTAACTTCGGTATAGATTTACATACCGACCACAGTTTTGTTAGACATTTATACCAAATGATAATTTGATTTCCAACACAAAAATTCGAAACATGACCTTTACAAAAAGCGGGTTTAAACGAAATGCGTGTCTGCGCACTGCTTACTGCGTACTGCAAGGCGTAGGAACTTCTTCTTCAGACCAAATACACACAGGAGAAACAGCTTTCTTCCCAAGTTGTATGTACTTAATCTACTAACCAATTTTTTTAGCGGGTACGCATGGCACGGGCGAATCCATCTCTGCATTGGTTGGAGGGCTCTGGTGGAAAGGGCGGTGACTACGGAACTGTGGAAATCTCTACTGCCGATTAATATATTTTCTCAAAATATCCCATTGGTTCATAAATAGTTGGGGTATGCGGTGGCACAGTTGGTTAAGGCACTGCGTTAAAAGCCGGAAGGTTGCGGGTTCGATTCCTAATTATGTAACTGAAAATTTTCATTGACATAATCCTTCCGACCCTGGGGTTGACTCAGTCTCTAACAGAAATGAGTAGCAGGATTATTTCCTGGGGTAAAGGCGGCCTGTGAGTAGGGCTGACAACCTTACCACCTTCATGTGCCGATTGTCTTGAAATCTGGGAGCCTCATCCTCCTGGAATCCTCTGGGCCTGTCCAGGCCTGTAATGGGATTGCTTTACCTTTCGTAAATAGTTATCGATCTTTCGGAGGATATTTCTGTACCTCAGGCACTATGCAACCCAAGAAGACTGCTCTGCAGATCGTAAATGGCAGTTCTTCAGAACTTGAACAATTTCCATGGTTTCATCTCCTGGAGGAACGGAATTGGAATCTGCAGTGAAACAAAATTTCGTGTTGGTGAACAGGAAAACCTGCCGCAATAACACAGAGAAGGCATCAAAACTGCAGCGCTCTGTATTTATTTCCCAATTTGTTCGCTTTCTTTTCTTGTCCGTGGGAACAACATTCGCACTGTTTAGTAATTCATTACCACATTCGTCATTTATAACCGTCACCATGAAGAATTCAACTGGTGCATTACGCAGATTACTAAACTCTCCTCTTTGTCCGCCAGGACGGTAAAGGATGGAAAGATCAGTTGCGGTGTATCTCGCCAGCTTTTTGTAAGTCAGACCACGCCGTTCGCAGGGCATTTATAAATGGGCGTGTTACTCCAAGCAAATGGTGGAGTCGACGGACAGTTGTAGTTAATAGTCTGTAGTCTGCCTCGCAGCACTTAACACTTACCTTCCACTTAGATCGTGCAAAAGAAGATCTGACGTAAAGAGCTTTTGTTCTGAATTTACGGATTTTCCACACGCTAAATGCTCCCGAACCTGACAATATACCGTAATGAGGCACGCTACGGTAGACATAAGTTTCCATATAAGTCCCATAACGTGCCGACGTCCGGAATGTGTAAAAACATTATGTAAGAAATAATATTTTATATATATATGCTCACATTCTGGAAACTTCATCTTATCATTTTGGTTTACAAAATGAGGCAAAATTATTAAATATACGCCTCGCTTAGGACAGATGTTAACCTAATCTAGTAGACCACAAAATATGGTTTTAATTTCTCTATCCCATGGCGAAAGCAGATCAAGTTTCCATACCTGTGTGATAACAAGGCAGACAGTGCAGGTATAACGTAACATTGAGACTAGTTCGTAAAACCACCGTTGCAGTGGAAAATCAATGAGTATTACATATTCTGATTGTGTGTTTGTAGCCTTAGGTTTCCAGCTTGCAATGCGCGTGCGCCATACTGTCATCCGTGGCCTGTCCGGGTCTACACTATTTTTCCACGTCATCTCATAAAAGGCAAGATTTTCGAAAGAAATTTATTGAACTTAAAATGTATGTTTCAGTTTACTCTACAACGTTTATCTGAAACATTTCTCATTCTAAGAAGAATCGAGCGAGGTATGATCAAAAACGCATATTGGTCTTCATGTAACGTTCCCGTTATTTTGTCAGATTTTAACGAAACTTGAATTTTTTTCGACAGATTTCCGAAACGTACTCAAAATATCAAATTTTATGAAAGTCTCTCCAGTGGGAGCCGAGTTGTTCCATGCGGCCGGACCTAAGGACGGGCAGGCACGATGAAGCTAATAGTCGCTTTTCGCAATTTTATGAAAGCGCCTACAAACCGGAGGGTGGAAACTCTGTACTCTACATACCGACCTATTCCAAAAAATGCACCTCAGCCGCAGATGTTTAATCTTTACTCTTATTTGTAACTCCAGCAACCGTGTGCAGCTTCGTTTCTTGCTTTCAGTCGTTACTTTACCGGCTGAAGGAACAGTTCTTGCGTAACCTGACTGATAAACTTTATGCAGTTCGAAACTGGCTAACCTGATGGATACATATTTATGTGTATGTGAGAATGACCAACAAGATGCACACTCTATTTCCTTTATTTGTTTCAATTATACTATTTTCTACATGTTTCGAACAAACAAGTTCATCATCAGGAGATTACTTCTGTACACGCAGCATATACTTGCGTGGAGAAAGCTACATGCTACGTGTACAGAATTAATCTCCTGATGATGAACTTGTTTGTTCGAAACATGTAGAAAATAGTATAATTGAAACAAATAAAGGAAATAAAGTGTTCATCTTGTTGGTCATTCTCACATATATATTGAAAGATGCACGGTTCTGAAAATGTAAAGTCTGATTGATAAATTTCGCGTAGTACGACACTGGCCAACCTGACTGCTACACTTGGCGCAATGTGACACTGGCTACCCTGATTGCGACACTTGGCGCAGTGTGACACTGGCTAACCTGACTGCTACCCTTGGCACAGTGTGACACCGGCTAACCTGACTGCTACACTAGGCGCAATATGACACTGCCTAACCTGACTGCTACACTTGGCACAGTGTGACACTGGCTAACCTGATTGATAAACTTGGCGTTTTTCCTCATTTCTGAGGGGCGCAGTTCTAAATATTTCGTATTTAATAGGTCGCGATTTTATGTCTCTCAAATCATTTCCATTTCCCCATACACGACAGACTTTAATCTTGTACATTCTAAAGATAGATTTGAAATTTGTTTGATGTCGTTAAAATAACGAATAACCTACCACGTTGTTAACGAGTACTGACAAGCTGCATATATGTTGCAGCCAGCTGCAGTCTTGCTTCACAGCTCTGTAACTATGAGCGGTACATAATCGTAACTAAACTTCATGAACTAAAAATGGATCTCTAGTCGCCGCCACCACCACAACCATAACCACTACCACCGCCGCCGCCACCATAACCGCTACCAGCATCACCACCAACACCATAACTACTACAAACATCACAACCATCACCATATCCACTACCACCACCAACACCACCATCATCACCATCACCACCACCAACATCAACCATTTCGGCCCAAAGATTTTTGCCCATGTTGCTCAGTCTTGGCTTTATATATACATGTAGTAGGATTGTCGGGATGAGCGATTGGCCCGTCGAGGGTCGGCTGAAACCAATAGGCTTATGTGGCCGAAATAATTGGGGGGGGGGTAAATAAACAGGAATAAGATGAATAGAACTTGATGATGCCCAATTAGTGGCCGAAATACGTGCTTGATACTTAAAGTGCCACTTGTTGCTAATATAGTTGTGTTTTGACTGTATGTCTAACTGCGTATTGTATGGTTTTATAACAGGAATTACGTCTATTCTTCCTCAAATTCCTGATGAGGTTGGTTGTCGGGGGGAAGGTGCAGCAAGTCTGCACGTAGTAAGTGGCGGCAAAGAGTATCTGAGCCGGTCCTGGGCCTTTGGCAAGGGGCAAGGTCTGTACCTGCAGACGGCACCAGAGTTACAGAAACGCTGGTGCATGCATGATCCTAGTGGGATTTGAAGCCACTATCCCAGTATCCAAGCGTAGGGGATATATTTCGTAAGTCATGCTGGCATTGTGATCGGCTGCAGAGGATTAGTCTTGCACATTTGGATCGTAAAGGTGTGCATGTATTTCGACTATCGTAGCAGAACGCAGGTTGGTGATGCGGCCATAATGTTATTTTCTTATTCAGTTTAATAAGGTTCCTTACAAGCAGGAGTCTAGATATATCAACACGTAAGTCAGTAGACATCGAGCTGGAATACCGAGGAATTGCTGTTGAATCCTCAGGAGAGGCTAGAGACTTTTCTCTTTTCCAAATCGTCCACACTGGCTCTGGGGCCCATCCATCCTATTATTCAGTGGATACCCGGATTTTTTTTCCCGGGGTTAAAACGGTCGGGAAGCGAATTTGAGCATTCGCCTCCATCCAGGTCCGCCGCCAACTTCTCACGGTTCTTTGTGGTATGGTGTTTAATTAAGCACAGAGAGAACTTGAATTTGACCTCCTTGCTAAGCACACTAAGCTAAAAAAGCATTTTTCAGACCAAAATGAAGAACTTTGTTATAGAGCTGCTGCTTTATTTATTTGCTGTCTCTCGAACTTAACGTATCTATTGTTACCGGATTGTCGTCCGGTGTGGGAAGGGGGCTTGAATTCTAGCAGCGTCACAAAGAAGGCCTTTATCTAACGTTGCTGTTGAGAGTGCCACGTACATAAATGCTCAGTTTCTTTTCAATAATCGTCACATTTCTGCGTTATTGTTTGAGCATCACAATGAAAAGAGAAGCTTTCAGAGCCCAGTAATTCTATTTTATACCAAAAAGCATCGTGTACAAGATAATGCACAAATTGTTTCGTAATATATGGGTTTATTTCGTAATATATGGGTTTTGTTTTGTTATATATGGGTGTGGTTGTAATATGTGGGTGTGCTGTTTTGTAATATATGGATGCGTGTATGTATGGGTTTTGTAATGTGTTGGTGTGTATATGTGTGGTTTTTGTAATATGTGGATGTTTTGACAATTTTTTGGGTGTTTTGGTAATATGTGTACTTGTATTTACTGTGTTTTGTATTTTTTACTGTATTTTTGTATTGTTTCGTTTATGTATATTTATTCTTATTTGTTACTAGTGTAAGGACTACTGCCACCGAGTGACAACTCAATTGCAGTAAACAATGAAAATAATAATAATAATAAACCTCCGAAATGCGTTGCTGTTCATTTCAAATCAGTAGTTCCTAACTAAGACTGTTGATGTGTTAATGACTGGAGGACTAGAGAAGGGGTTATCCTGCATAAGTATTGTAAAGGTAAAAGTAAAGTGCACCCTCGTACAGACACTGAGGCTCTGTACAGGCCGTACGGCCCATAGGGGGAGCAGAGGTATTGCTCTACTCTTTCTTGACCACGGCACTAGAAGGAGGTGAGGGGTCAGCGTCACGCTCCGGCCGTTCTTTACCCCGGGAAAGACCCGGTACCCATTGTACAGGAGGCTGGGTGGGCTCCAGGGCCGGTCTGGACAGGTGAGGAAAATCTCGCCTCACCGGGATTCGATCCCCGGAACGTCCAGCCCGTAGCCAGTCGCTATACCAACTGAGCTACCAGGCCCCCGCATAATTATTGTACTCGTACCAAATTTCACGAACTTTGTGCGATACGAGTCTAAAATATCGATATATGTTCTGAATTAAGGAGGCGAACAGACAGACACAAACAAATGGCTAAGAGAGATGAGGGAAATGTTTTATTTAGGGATGTCGTCAGTTTCTGATATTATAGAGCTCGATGGTGGATGTAGGATGTATGAACAGGGTGCGATGATGGAATAATGTTGACAGAGGAAAATTTAAGACCCACATTCGAAGACACTCCAGTTTTAGTGCCGCTTTGTCCACCAAAAATCCCACGTAGGCTGACCTGGATTTAAAACCGGGACTGTGTACTGAAATATCGGTGACAAACCGCGTGATATTCGGAGGACGAAACTATCAGGGCTTGACAGATATCTGAAAGGAAATAGCATATGGCTTGTTTATGTTATTCATAGCGTGCGTGTTTTTACAATCAGTGTTTCATCCAACAAATGCAATTCGTGAAACACCATTTGTGACATACAGCAACTACATGTTTCGGCCCTGAAGTGCCATCCTCAGGGAGTTATTGCAACAAATGTGTATAAGCCAACATGCCATTTTGTGTTCCGCTCCTCCTCAGAAGGTTAAAATCATATAATGAAGAACAAAAAAAAATGCACCTTCTTGAGTTGAATTTAACGAAGGTGCATTTTGTTGGTCTACGTTACACGATTACATGAAAATGCGCGGTACAAAAGCATAAAAAAGATTAGAATCTTAAAACGCTAAAATTCTTAAAATTGAAACAATTGATAAATTACGGTATTCTGATGTTTTTATGCAAGAAAATATGGAATATTAAGCGGCCATATTTGCCAGTACTGAATTGTTTATATATATGTAGATGACGTACAAAATCATGTCTCTGTTCCGTATGATCTCTTCCAGATACGCCGTGCGTAGTGTAGGATACCTGGCGGTGTAGTGTATTATACTTGTGTTGTAATGACTCCCTGAAGTTGGCACATCGGCGCCGAAACATGTAGGAGTTGATATATGTCACAAATGGTGTTTCACGGCGTGCATTTGTTGGATGATACATTGATTGATCATACAGTTTGTTGTGCTAATGTGGTGACCCCCACTGAAATTAAGAATTTCGACAAACCGAAGAGCGCTTTATACATATTACTGTGTTGTGTTGTCCTATACGGGTGCCGGATAGCTCAGTCAGTACGTTGACCAGGCTGCAGGATAAACGACCGGGGTATCGCTGTTAGATTACGGGCAGGAACAAGAGATTTATCTCCTCAGAACTCTAGCCCGACTGTGAACTTCACACACCCTCGTGTTCAGGGGGTTCGTAAGTGTCCTTCTCTGTGGGTGAAGCGACGAGGGCGTAGAGTTGGCAATGAACTTCATCAAATGCCTGCGTTGAGAATAAGTAGAGCTATACCTCCAGTCTACTATGCTCGTTTTTTGGCGAGTACAGGGATAGCTTTTCTCTCTATTCATGTCTACGACATGATGCTTCGGAAAAGTTAGTACAATGCAGCGCTGTTTCAACTGCTGGTTGATCTCAGAGCACGGCTGCAGCGGCAAGAACTCAGAGGGTATGTAGAGGCTTGGAAACAAGTAGCGGGTCGCAGTTCTGTAGCATTCTGTCGATCATGTATAACATTTGAAAACGGAATTTGGATTTTGCCCATTTTTACACTTGTAAAATAAATATTAAAACAACCTTTCGTAGACGTGATCGGCTTCCATCCTCAGGGAAAAGAGTAGGTAAACGCCTACCCAGTTGGGCCCCATAGGAGAAGTTGTTCTAATCTCCTCCCTTACCCATTATCTGTGGACAGGTCCCGTACTGTCCCAGAAATTTCTTATTCTAATTATTATTTTATACATGGGACAATAGACATGGCCAAAGTAGTGATTTGTGCCAAATAGAGCGATATTTGTATTCGTCGGATTGACTGTTGGGCAGGATGGCTGTCAGAATGTGCGTGCACTGGCTAACGATTTTCTTCACGCTGCACGCTCTAAATGTGATAATATTTAATTACGTATCCCATGTAAACGATTGTACCATCGCGGGGCTTCGTACCGTCTAAGGAAAACACAGAACGTCTTAGACAAAGGCCCATACGGGAGGAGAATGTGACCGCATCCGACGTGTGTGATTTCGGGCTTCCGCCGAGAAGTAGATGAGATCTGCGTTCTTCTGGGTTATTACGTTGCGTATAGTGATAATTCCTTACTGGCGTTTCGGGAAAAACTATCGGTCCCATCTTTAAGGTTCAGGGCCCGATAGGTGTCCCGAAACGTCGGTAAGGAATTACCATTATAAGCTATGTAATATTCCAGAATATCGCAGATCTCACGTACTCCGTGTGTTTGAGTGGTTCGAGGCAACATGAATTTTACACAGCGACGTTACAGGGTTTGGAATAAAGTAAATTAATTCGTAATAATTAAAGCAAAAATTGCAAATATTGGCTACGGTCTACGTGTCATTAAATTAGGTGTCACTGTCAGTGTGAGTTACGTAGAATGAGATGAAGTTTATCGTTAGTCTTGCTGTTACAAATTCCTTCGGAGTTAGCGTAAACAACTGTCCAAGTTCCTACATCGTAAGCCGTCGGGTGATTACAATTCAGAACACCACCGTTGAAAAAAAAAATGTGTAGTCGAGTCTAGCTGAGGGCATATTTACTCCCGCGTTATGTTCCTGCGCCACGGTTCGTTACTGGGATTTATTCAGAAACTCGTCATGAAAATAAACACAAGAAACATCGCACTAATGAAGCCATGGTTCAACGCGTTGTTACGCCGGAACCTGAAATATGGCTGTGCAGTCTTTAGTTTCTTGTTATTTCTGTCTCATCTGTGGTTTGGTTGTAGATTGAAACGTGACGTCGTTATTGTAACGGTATTCTACGGGATGAAGGCCCATGTTTGAGTCCCAAAGGACGCTAAGAATTTCGTTTCCATTACGAAGTGGATATCGGCACTGGGAAGCACTACGCTACCCACTCCAAATCATCCCTAAACACTTTCTCGGTGAAAAATCGTGTTGAACGTACACCTGAGTACTCGCCTCCATCTCATACCGAAACCTCTAATTCTTTTATCAATATATGCAGCATGGTATTGACAATTTTGCCTGCTCTTTTGTATGGGTGTGAAACTTGTTCGCTGACATTGAGGGAGGAACGTAAGCTAAGAATAGGGTGTTGGAGAATATCTGGGCCTACGAGGGATGAGGTAACAGGGGAGTGGAGAAAACTACATAATGAAGAGCTTAATGATCTACACTCCTCACCCAATATTGTGCGGATGATAAAATAGAGAAGAATGAGATGGGCGAGGCATGTAGCGCATATGGGGGAGAGGAGAGGGGTGTACAGGGTTTTGGCGGGGAGACCTGAGGGAAAGAGACCACTTCTGAGACCCATTCGTAGATGGCATGATAATATTAAGATGGATCTTCAGGCAGTGGGATTTGGGGGTATTGACTGAATCGAGCTGGCTGGGGATAGGGACAGGTGGCGAGCACTTGTGAGTACGGTAATGAACCTTCGGACTCCATAAAATGTGAGGAATTTCTTGTCTAGCTGAAAACCAGTTAGCTTCTCAAGAAGGACTCTGTTCCATGGAGTAAGTAAGTAAGAATGATATTGACAAAACGGTAACTTGTAAAGACGTTGTGTCGTCCGAGTGACAAAACCTTGCAGTTCCTGACTGCCGACTCGATTTGTTTGTCATCAGATGCAAAGAGTAATAGAGTAAATCTAGAAAGTGATACACCAAACTCCCCTCACCCCTCCAGCCGTCTAGGAATCCAGTGAAAGTTACCTCTGCTCGGCAAAATGAAGTGGCGTCGCTTGTGCGCCAGTACTGTTGCAGGATCCCTGCATTGGTGGCTGTCTTTACAGTGATTTATCTAGCTGTCAGTTCAACCTAAGCTTCTCCGTAGCAGTGCAGAATATCAGCGCTATTTTGGGTGGGATGATTGATTGACGAAAAAATATGGCGGTTTCTTTTAAGGAAATATATTAATATGGCATTGATAATTTGTTTAAATTCTGCTATTTGGAAGCTTATTCGTGAGACTGACATAATGGTACGTAATCACATATTGAGGAAATAATTATTACAGTACCTATTAAATACCTGAATATTTACAATGTGGCCATCTTCGTAAATAACCAACTTGACGTACAATTCTTTTTCTTATATTTGTTTATTCCCACTCTCTACATGTTTCGAGCAACCAAGTGCTCATCATCAGGGGAGTCAATTGTATCAATACGACCTCCGGTATATGTCAAGCTATGTAGGTGACCGTGTGGTATGCAGGTTTAGATGGAACGTCGAAACGTTTTAACACAAATATAACTTTAGTTAGGTACAGATAAAGCTCCCTGATGATGGTCATTAAAGACCGAAACATGCAGGAGCGGTATTATTGTGTATTTTAATGTAAATTTAAAACTTTTAACCAAGTTAATGAATAGTGCATTTGTTAGTGAGTGAACTACGCAGTGTGTAGACATGTCTTTGATGTAGAATAATCTTGTGAAGATTTGTGTTGTACCACAGCCATGTTCACAGTGGCTGCAGTACTTTTCAATTTCATTTGCTATTAGTTTCGAATCTCAGCCCGCAAACTGTATATTCCGACTACAGGTTTTCGTGGCTTCTCTCAGTCCTTACAGGACAATTCCGAACACAACTGTTTCCTTTCAGATCCTTCCTCAGTTATTATTCACTAATCATTCGACTCTATATACACTGAACTGCCAATAGCGAGGCCATAAGACGCGAATAAACGAGTGACTTACTAAAACATTAATTAATATAAGTCAAGCACAACTATTTAATGTGTACGAGGCTACATGTTTCGACCTTTTAAACGGACATCATCAGACCTTCTATGTTTCCGCAGCATTTCTGGACTGTGGCTCTTAGGTTCTTATACTGGTAGATGCAGTTAGCTTGGTCTGCTACAAATTTGATGAAAGACATCACGATTTTAATGTTTTAGCATATCCCTAGCACATCGTGATGTCCTCCATAAAAAAAGAGTGATTACATAAATCATGCTTAATGAATAATAATTACTTCTAAATAAAGGACAAATGTCTGTGTCGTGTGTGTATTCCTTTGTTGTGAGTCATTCGTTCCTACGGGAATTCTGCACTGAGTGTTTCACAAGTAACGGACTGAAGATTTGTATTATTCTTTTTCACATTTTTTTGTTTGGTTTTTCTCTGTGACCTTATTACGATTCCTTCTGCAGCCTAATTAGTTGTAAGAATATCAGTCTTTTGGAAGAGTGCTTACATTGTTGACGGTCTCTGGAAGCTAACAAGACAGTACAGCTGAACGTCCATGTTCCGAGAAGAATGTTGATTCATGTTCAAAAAATGAAGCTGTCACTAATGGAATTTTTTTCTTCTCAGATTCACAAATACGCTCTCTTTTGCAAGATATCTTTGTGCTCTTTGTGGCTGTTCTTCGCACTCTGTTTTATAAATGAGGTCTGTGTCCTTTGGCAGATTCCCGTCTGTTCTTTGTTTCTCCTTTGTTTCTCCCTCCTTCTGTCCTCCAACTCGATTGTTATTTTATTGTGCTTTTACAAATCCTGTATCCATTTTTGGCACATGCTGTAGGCGCCTCCATATACTTAATGATAAGTGTTCCAAATTCCTATCTGACAGTCACAATCCTTGGAATATTGCTAGAGATTTGTTAGTGATTGGATTTGAACCTTTTAAAGACGAAACTTATCTGTGTTATGTAAGGACTCTGTGGGTACCGCGCAGTAAACACTCAACCTCGGTTATATAAACCAGTCTTAATGCTGCATAAGGCAGAATTTTCTGTTTATTCAGAGACCCGTACAAAACACACAAATTCCACGTGATCACAACATAGAATTTTTTATTTTCAAAACTTGTGGTAGGTAAAGTAGGTTTAACAAAGTTAAAAATATCCTCGCATTTCTCACGCCGCCATTATTCTGTGACTCTCGTCTGTTAGCCTTATACTTCTTTGTAGTGATTCTGTTTTGTCTTGGCCAGTTGCCTAACACACTGCTGTTGTTGTTTCTGAAGTAACAGGAGCGAAACTGCAGTGGCTCAGCGTTCCAGAACTTAACATTTTTACCACTGTCATAAGGGGATAGGCGGTGGCGCGGTTGGTTGAGGCACTTCGCTACAAGCCGGGAAGGTCGCGGGTTCGATTCCCGAGTGGGTCATAGGGATTTTTCATTGACATAATCCCTGGGGTCGACTGGGAGGTAAAGGCGGTAGGTGCGTGAGGCTGACAACATTACCACATTCATGTGTCCCCCCCCAGGGCCTTTCAGAGACAACGCTATTTTCCTCGCCAATTCAACCGTTTTTAACCTCAGGTTATTTACATGTAGAAGTGTAAAAAACACAAATGATTATTTTTTGGTTGCTTCTCTGTATGTGTCACAATTTCAAATCTATTACTGTACTTGCACAGTATAGGAGGACAGAATATCCTGCGCTGTATTATAGGGAGCATTCCCTGTTTGTAATTAACTACAGGTTGATGCATGAACATAAATTTAGCCCCATTCATAGAAACCAAAATTGTGCCAGAGGTAAAATTTAAAAATTAGTAATGAGAAATCAATTAGAGTGAGGTGGGCAAGGCATGAGATATTCAGGAAACGTGTGTGACACTTTTAATATGAAAGCCTGAAAAGAAGATACAGGGTGAGTCCTTCGCTAGAGGCCCCAAACTATTGTCTGTAAAAATTATGTTATTGAGATAATGACTTGAAAATTTATATGCACATACCGGGAACGATGCAAAACAGGACCTGCCCATAATCGATGCTGAAACTGGTCTCCTTTCACATCCAGGCACACTTGGTTGCGTTTCTCCAAATTCTGGAATACTTTTCCTAATGTGTCGATGTTGACGACTTGAATCTCTTGGCGTATAATGTCTTTGAGTTGTTCGATTGTGCTAGAGGCCCAATAAAAAATTTATACAGTATATACATACCGGCAACGGTGGAAAAGACCATGGGCCTCCCCGCGATTTGGACTGATCCAATGACTTGCATTTGCCTATGTTGCGCATTGCCGCATCTCGGCTGTTGTGACTCGAATGCCGCGTGAGTGAAAATGTATACAGTCGAACACAGCGGATTTCTCGTTCGTAAATACTGGCAAACAGGTTCATTTAAAGCATGCCAGACGGCATTTCGAAATGAATTTGGTGAAAGACGTGCACCATCGAAGTGTTCCATCCAGAAATTGTTTAAAAAGTTACAGACAAGGGGAAGCCGACCTAACACCTGCCGACTTTTTTTTGGGGGGGGGGCCTATTGAAGGGCAAAGTGTACAAAAATACACCCCGCACAATCGAACAACTCAAGGACGATATACGCCAAGAGATTCAAGCCGTCAACGTCGACACTTTGGGAAAAGAATTCCAGAATTTGGAGAAACGCGTTCAAGTGCGCTTGGATGTGAAAGGAAACCAGTTTCAGCATAGATTATGAGCAGGTCCTGTTTTGCATCGTTCCCGGTATGTGTATATAAATTTTCAAGTCATTATCTCAATAACATCATTTTTTATAGACAATAGTTTGGGGCCTCTAGCGAAGGACTCACCCTG
>Ga0131853_10002773_pt1 | contig 31387 bp, 19 predicted proteins | sample TergutLab28metaG_FD_92764 | JGI IMG/M metagenome (GOLD analysis project Ga0131853, IMG submission 92764) | Labiotermes labralis P1 segment gut microbial communities from Petit-Saut dam, French Guiana - Lab288 P1 (version 2) (version 2) | ecosystem: Host-associated > Arthropoda: Insects >... | reverse complement strand
GCACCATGAATAGTAACAACAGAATAGCTGCAACACTGTATTCTCTAGGGACATAGTTTGTCTCAGGAATATAAGTATAAATACCCTGCATAAAGGAGATGATGATGATGATAATAATAATAATAATAATAAGTAAAACCTCCCTACAACGAAACCGTCAGCGGTCCTCTCCCCTCCCCCTCCCCCCTTCTCAGGCATGCTCCGTTTTGTGCAAGTACTTGAAGTTTGCATCGTCGGGATTTCAGATCCTCGAGACTGTAAACGTTTTACGCGAAAGATAGGCTTCCGTGGTGCTCAAGCTTTGTTTAAGATATGTTTCACTGTAATAATAATTTGATGTAGGGAAATGTGTGACAGTGTCATTGCGAACATAAATAAGCTTTGCCAGTGTTCGTAATAGGCTAATTTTCGAAGGAAATTAACCAGTAGAAAGGCGATGTAAGTCGTTGGTATATTATAATTACTAGTAGACTTTATTATTAGTATTATTTCATTATGATATTGTTTGCCAATGTCCGTCTGCTCGTTCATCGTATTAACGTAGCCGACCGCCCACGCACGCGCGACGGAATTGCAACAGGAAGTGGCAAACGAAATTTGTCACGTAAAATATGGGCCCTGTATTAAGATAAATACTACAGTAAGTCTCCCTGTTTCCTCAACAGGCCTGTCATAAGGCTTTAGTTTCTTAAACGGCTTATGTTCACTCCGTTCAGTTACGTTGCTCCTCATTGTGGACATTCCGATCATTAATAGCTTATTTGCTCGATATGATCTTGTTAAATGAAGGCAACAGAAATTTAGTGTATGAAATAAAGCAGGCAGTGTTAAAAATGTTTCTAAAGCTGGTTCCATCGATACAAGGGATCTGCTAGAAGTGCTCACAGCCCTAGCACTGAAGATGTCCGTCGCAATATGTATTGTTTCACAGCTAATCTGAAAGGCGTCTCAGTTGAATTGCTTTCCATAACCACTGATGAATCGAGAAATGTTATTGATATCTCGCAACTCCTGTTGTCTGTTCGTGGAGTGAATAGTGACTTCGAAGTATCAGAAGAATTAGCATGTGTTCACATGTCTGGGGCTACCAAGGGTGGGGTGGGGGTGGGGGTGGGGGTAGGGGGAGAATATTGTTGCAGAATTTAATATCGTACATATTCCATGCCGTAGACATATTATTCTATATGTAATTCCAACTAATTACACATATGGTAACACATTTGCATTGCACCATTTCACAGTGCCGATCCCGGTGGCCGCGCTGTAAAAGCCGTGGGTCTGGGGCCGCTAGCTTGCTGGGATTGCCGGTTCGAATCCTGCCGGTTGCCTAGATGTATGTCGCTTGTGTTGTTGCGTGTTGTGTAAGCGGCGGTCTCTGCATCGGCCTGATTACTCGTCCAGAGGAGTCCTACCGAGTGGTGCATGTATGATGGTGATCGTGGAATCTCCACATTGAGGAGGCCCTGACCCACTAGGGGCTGTCTTGCCACAAAAAATAATTTAACAGTGTATTCTGCTACATATTTCGGCTTTATTTAGCCTTGTTCATGAATAATTCAATCACAAAGGGAATGGTTTGCTTATGCAGATACATATAATCATCAAATATACAGCATAAATAAAGTAGGGAATTGGAACCAAGTGTTAGTGTATCAGTTAATTAAAACACAGTTGTTTGAATATATATATATATATATATATAATAGCTACAATTAATGTAAACGTTATGCACGTATAGACTAAAACTGCACAAATTTTAAACTTTTCTTAGCTATTGTAGATGTGTGCAATATCAAACTTCTGCGTTTTAATTAATTTTTGTCCTATAAATATTTGGTTGTAATTTACAACTCCTAGTTATGCTGTATATTTGACGATTGTACGTGTCTACCTCAGCATATAATTTCCTTTTTGATTGAATTCTTCCTGAGGGTGGCTAAATAAAGCCGAAACATGTAGGAGAGGTACATTGTGAAATTGTAATGGTGTATGTTTGTCATTATGTGTGCTGTTAGTTGGAATCAAATACAAAAAAAAAAACTGTTGAAGTTGAGAAGATGGGTGTTGAGTATAGTCTTATGTGGAAGCGATTGAAATGGCGTAACAACAGGTAGGGTTGGAACGTGCGTGGTAGTTGTAGTGGTAGTACGACAGGACTTGTTGAGCAACTCTGCAGCTTGAGTGAAACTGCAGGATGTTCATATTCTGTAGCTTATATTGACTTATTCATCTGCAAGCACTTTACCAAGTCCTTCAATTTGTCGTTTGCTGCGGACCCAATAGTTCCTGCGGTGAATCTTATTTGCTCGCGTGTGCTTAGCCGTCACCAATTTCGCAAGTTTTTAACCAGTATTGAGTCGGAATCCTAAGATTTTCCTTATCTTACTACATTTGATCTCTGAAATGTTGCAAGGTATTGTCAAGATCATCTTTTTGTTGTTCTTCGCTGTCTTCGCTGTTACCACCCATAGCGAATGGCTGTGGAAGTTAACTTTTCTTGTGGATCTGCCAAAGCACAGACATGAATTCAGTGTTAGTTTGCAAGATGAAAATTGCCGTATGTGTTATGTGTATCCACATTTTAAATCTAATCTGGAAAAATATAACGTGTTTTGAAACTTAGACTAAAACAAAAACGTTTTCTTTTTTTTTTAATTTGAGTATCAATCACCATTTACAACATACAGTCGGTCCCGGTTATAACGACATCGGTTTATGCGATACCTAGTCTATAGCGTCAGATATTCTGCAACACCAGTTACTGATACCATAACATTATACTCCTCGGTTGTAACAACACTCGTTTATAACGACACAAAACATTCCCTTTCATGACGTTACGACGAGTTCGACTGCATTTGATTTGAATATAATTTTTTATTGAATTTTACAGCACCAAGACCTTTTTTGTGAACTCGATGTTCTTAGCGGGGAAATAGGATTCTTTCAGAACCCATTTGACTTAGCGCTAGTGTAATTGCCACCAAAGCTATAGGTAGAGTTGATTTGTACACACGTGTTACACAAAAAGACAAATTCAAGGAAAGAAATTTGATAAATTTCTGTAAATGCTTGCCAAAGTAACACTGTTCCCAGAGTAGACGCTTAGCTTGTGGCTGTGTTTCATTGTTTGCTGTAACCTTCATTTGTAAAAGGAAAACCCTTCCCACGATCAGGTCGTGAAGTGTAATTACTGGTCATCTGTGATGAACGTTTGAAGTCAGTCCTAGTGACAGGTATCATAAAGCTTGGACTCCAGTTTATCTTAGTTCTATCTGATAGCATTATTTCCGCACCTCCCACAAACAGTTGCAAGTTATCACAGTGTAAGACGTGTAAAGTGCCAGTCTTTAGTTTTTCATTCTTTGTTATGGCTTATAACCTGTTTACATTGTGTGAAGGTTATGATAAAATTTTCTTGACAAGTTTAACTTCCTGAAGTCCTACCACGAGGTATGGCAGAGTGCACTTTTAAGAGATTTAATGATCATACGCAAGGCAGTAGATTGCTATTACTGCAGCCCTTTATTTGTATGCCAGATATAGCTAATTATGTACTCGGCTCGAAGCAATAAATAATTCGGTGTAACGTTAAAGATTAAAGTAATTACTTTCTCTTTGGATGGTCTGGCCCCCGAGTACTAAAGTATACGCCGATTCGCCCTGCGTACCGAAACGTTTGTAGACCCCTGCTCTGGTGTATATCTATTAGTAGCTCGGGGAATTGTAAGTTGTCTCAAATTTTTCCCCTGCCGTGACTCGCGAAAAGAAAACCCTTCATTTGTTCTGTGCTGGAAATCATTTCAGGTCATTCCCCCTTTTTTAAACAAAAACATTATAGCATTGCCATGCCTAATGTTTCTGACTTGTTTTCGGAGGACGTGCAGGTCGAGTCTCTGCCGGAATATAAACCATCCTGATTGATTTTTCATGAGTTTCCTCAGCCTCTCCAGGTCAATGCTGGGGTATACCACGTCTCCTTCATTTCATGTATTTTTCTGTCATCGTTTGTTAATCATCCTATCATCTTATGTATGTGAGTGTGTGTGGTGTGCGTGCGTGCGTGCTCCCGCTTGTATGTGTGTATGTATTGTAATCGAGGTCTTAGTGAGATGTGGTATAAAATAGAGTTCCTGCCGTTTATAGCTTCCACTTCAGCGAACTGTCGAAATAGAATTTACAACTCGTGCTTGCCCGGAAATACCCCCACCGTGGAGCAGCATATTTTTCATTCTGACCACCAGGCAGCAAGGGTCTGCCTGTACCCCACTGCTCTGTAATTACATCCATCTTGTTCGGTCAGATCGCTATCAGTGGTCCAAATATTTGCTTCTGAACACGCAGAAAGTCTGTCAACTTTGACTAGAACATGGCGCTGTTTTGTTACAGAATATTTGAGTTAAATATAGCGCACGGTTTTATTTCGCTTGTCGTCATTCAGGTTATCCGCTTTATTGTGTCACTCTTTAACGATGGGGGAAAAATAAAGTGCAAACAGTTGTCTGTCCATTGCTGTCCTGATTTCCTTGAATTTGCCCATACTTGGCCTGCTTGTCGTCCTGATAAGAGTGGCGTTAAGGTGATGATGATGAGTATGCAGCAATGACGGAATACTACTGACAGAGGAAACCGGAAGTATAACATGAATTGTATTTATATATTTATTTCGCACCGCACAGCGAACACACTCCGACCCAGCTGTAAAAACTATTCAGTAACTTCTGTGCAGGGAAATGTCCCACTTTGTTGTTGGAATCATAAGAAACAAATGTGTTATGTGGGTAGAGTGTAGAGGTTTTGAGTGTGAAACCTGATGGTACATAAAGTTACCACTGGGATTTGAAAGATTAATTTATAATGTAAATGATGTGTGTACTCAGAGAGAAAGAGGAGGCAAGGGGTGTAGTGAGAGGCATTACATTTTTTATTATTATTATTATTAGTAGTAATAGTAGTAATATTTGTAGTAGTAGTGGTAATAGTTGTGGTAGTAGTAGTAATAATAGTAGTAGTAGTAATAGAAGTTCTCGAGAGAAACGACATTTTACTGCTGTTAAGTTTTCCAGGCTGTGGCTTCTCTTGTTTTCGTTGATTAATTACATATGTAAATGAATTTTCCGCCTCGCAAAAAACACAATCTTTTGACCGTTATAAAGGAAAGTCGGCCAACGTTTGTTATTGAAACGGTGTTGATTGTGAAAATTTGACGTGAAACGTAAATACGATATTTTGTAAAATGCAGAGTTTCTTAACGTCACATCAGACGGTACATATAAATAATAGTAAGCTTTAAACAGTTAAGTATCTTCATAGCGACTTTGTTCAGTCCAAACGCTGCTGCTCTTGCCTTCCACACACCGGTATTCCACATGCCTTTGGTTGCACGAAAATAGGGCGTCTTTCTGCCTTGGCTCAAACAGGACCCGCCGTCGTCGCATCTTCTGTGCGGACGTCGACGGGTTTAAGTTGCGAGAAAAATTCTGCGTTAGCAGAGACTTGGATCTTGTCATGTTACATGGCAGTGGATATGTTGCCTTACGAAGAACTGCACACTTACATTGTGTTATGGTGATTAAATACAGGACGATGGGACATGTAATTCGTTTTAGTAGCCAGGAACGATTGTAGAATTTTGACTGTAAAATCTCAACAGTAAGAGGGCGTGGGAGATATCTGCAGATATTACAGCGGTTCTTAAACTTTTAGGGGCCTGTTAGAGGCGTGAACTGGAATAAGATGACTTTTTGATCATGATGATGACCTTTTGGGTTCCTTGAAGAAATTTCTAGAATAATTGTCTGTTTCTTCAGAATGACATTTAGGTTGTTTCTCATAGTTCCTATGTTTTTCATTTCTGCCTCACTACTTCGTATATATTTTAACTGAACTTCTGTACCACATTAAGCTTTCACATCAGTTGCCTTTGAACGAAAACATTCATTTTAAAGACTTTCGTATCTTCCACGTAGTTGTGGTTGTCCCTATGTTCAGTGTAACCACAAAACTGGTAACATCTGTTGAATACTAAATCTGATCACTGGCTGCTGAGGGCAGCACCAGTCGGAAACGTGTGAAATCTAGGTGCAGCAGATTTCCTATTTTTAGACGAGGCACTCCACCTGCCCGTTTAGATCAAAGCCTGTGGCTCAGGGGTATTCAAACTTGAAAAGTCTAGTACTCAACGAATAACATGTTTGTTTAATTTTGCGGGATAGAAAGAAATATTTTTGATGCAGAATGCTCTAAGAGAGGCACACAGTTTTTGTTGCTGCTGTTACTGGGCCCGAAAGATAAATTTTAATTGACATTTTCGAATTATAAACGTTAGTGATTTTATTTATCTATTATTTTTACAGTTTTGCAGCGTCTTGTGCCTGCTTTTGGCCTTAAACTGCCCTCAGAATGACACACGTCTACGAAATACAAGGTGGATGTGGAATCGAAAATTTTCACACCAGTATTATCTGGGATTTTCGTTATTTATTTATTTATTTATTTCTGTTTTCTTAGTATAACCTATTCTACCTATCCATTATAGGAGTAGAAGGTTATTATTGTACCTGATCTTACTGAGGGACACACACACTCGGTAGGACTCTTCTGGGCGTGGAATCGGCCCGTCGCAGAGACCTATACCTGACAACACACTACACTCAACAGACAGACGTCCATTCCCCCGGCGGGATTCGATCCCACAATCCCAGGAAGTGAGCGGCCGCGGACTCACGCCCTAGACGGCGCGGCCACCGGTATCGGCGGATTTCTTATTCCCTTTGTACGTACGTACTGCAACACCGGTAACATGACGCCAAGTATTGCCTGGAGAATGTGAATTATTATAAAGCTTCAGACGGCCTCAATTTTGTTCCTCAGAATCTGACACGACGTTTGTAAGTGGTTGCAGTTACGCAATATTTAAACTTTTTAACGCCTTCTTTGTGTACATTGCGTTTTTGGGCGACATAACGAGCTATACGCGTCAAGACGTCGATTTCGATTCTTTTTCACCACAGTAATTAAAGAATCTTGTTATATGGGAGTTGCTTCAAGTACATCTGATTCATACAATTGGGGCCGCCGTAGCGTTTCGCTTCCCAAAGTGTGTGTGTAGATATCAGACTTTGTTTGAGAGGTGGGAGTTACGCATATGTCGAAAATATTTCCGTGTGGAAATTTTGTTACTGTTCAGACTGAATAACATTTGGATTTTAATACATAGTGAGGGTTCTCACTGTAATGTAAGGTAAAGCAATCCCTGTACAGGGATGGTTAGGCCCTGGTGGTTCCAGCGGTTTGAGGCACCCAGATTTCAAGACAATCGGTATATAGAAGTGTTAAGTTTGTCAGCCCTACGTACCGACCGCCTTTACCCCGGGAGAAATTTTGCTGGTACTTATTTCTTTTACACGCTTAGTTGTTCCCAGTGCCTTAGTGCGGCTGGAAGTGTTATGTCAATGAAAAATCCTAGTGACACGTCTGGGAATCACACCTGCTACCTTCCGGCTTGTACCGCAGTGCCTCAACCAATTTTACCACGGCGTGCCCCCACTGACTTTAATATATACTTTTATTAATTATTAAGCTGTTTGGAATGTCGTTTTACTCTAAAGCCTGAATAATATTATGTTCCGATAAACGAGAAGTACAATAAAAAATGTGGTGGAAAGTTGGAGATTTCAAGCCCAGTGGTTACTTCGTATGTCACCGGGTAAAACATTAAAAAATTCTACGACCTGCTTCCAGAGTGAATTTTTGTGCTTTTTATGGGCCTCACTTGTCAGAACACACAGTGATTATTTCCCTGTACGGCCCAAACGTATTGGGTTTATCCAGGTGACTAAACGTGTTTACTGTGCGTTACGAACTGAATCTTTAAATGTAATTAGGTTTATTTGGTTTTTAAAATGACCTTGCCATGCGTTTAGTCGCCGGCCTCTCACCTCGGTGGACTGGTTTGAATGCCAGGTCAGAGCATCTGTGAAGTATGGTGAGCAAAGTGGCACTGGACAGGTTTTTCTCCCAGTAATTCGGGGTTCCCCTGTCAGTATCAATCATTGTCTACTCTATACTCGTTGCCATCTACATGTTTCTCTTTCCATATGGACAAATGAGCCAAGCCTGGGAATTTTCCAAAAAAGCAACTGTGTTCGGAAATCTGGGACAATTAGGTGTAAAGGTACTATCACTTTTTCCGGTCCTCAGATTGCTAATGGCAGAAGTGTTTTACGCTGTGCCGTCTGTATTTCCTGTAAGCATATACACAGCCTTATTTATGAAATAGCCTCACCTATTGCCAGGTGGGAAATGTTTATTTTGAATACTTGCAATAGCTTACGTGTGTTGTACACTATACATTTTTCGTACATTAGCAAAAGCATGGTGTTAACAGTCACATCCAGAGACGTGTACCTGAAACTCAGTAAATAAATTTTGATTGGATTAAACACTTTTCCGATCTTGTAAACATCATCCGGTATAAAAAGTAGTTATTTTTTATTATTAAATATTTTTTTTGTGAAAGAACAGTAAATTATTGAATTTTAATTCACGAAATATGGAAGAGGGCGGTGGTAGTATCTTCCTAACATTTTATAGAGCTTATCTTTATCAAATTGTCTGTCTTACGACAGGTCCATAGCCTCTTCCAAAGTGAGTTCTCCACAGATTGCGATCTAGTGCTTCCTCTTTCAGTTTACAGTACCCTTTCCTTTCCTTAAGGTCATACAGTAGCTGCTTACCTCTTCTTTTCGTCTTCCCGTTACTTCTGTCATTTCTTCTATATTTCCTTTAATAATGTGTTTTAGAAGGAAGTTCCTATGCAAGATGTAACCAGTCTAGTTAGCCTTCCTTCGTTTTATTGGGGTGTTGAGCAAAAGTCCGAAATATGCACTGCAGACAGCCACCGGTATCTTGACCGAGATTCGACTGTATGACCTTCAGAATAGGCAGAACGTACGGTGACAAAGCGTTCAAAATGTAAACATCGTGACTGTGCTTTAAGCACGAAGCCTGTGGAATATTACGTACAGAAGGTGTGTTGGGAATGCGAGGGCGACAGTTATGCTGTGTGTGAGGTCGCGCTGAGGCACGCATCGAACGAGCCTGAAGTCGCTGCTGCGAATACTGAAGCATGTGCTGGTCAGACCGTGGGAGAGCGACCGCATGCTACACTACGTCATCAGCCGCGATTCTACGTTGTGTTGCTTTAACACACCCCAAACCTCCTGAAAGAAATGTAGTAATGACGGACGATGGGATTGGTTTGAATGTGGATTGTGTGGGTTTATATGCTACTGCCATGAAATTGTCTTGGTCTTTGCTTCTACCAAGATGTCGAACCTTTTCAATTCGAAACTTTAAAAGTTAAAAGGAACCCGTGTTCTATATTTGGTGCAGCGACTAGGCTACCGACTGGACAGCCGAGGAATTGTGGGTTTATTTCCGGTATGGGAAAGCTACTGCTCTGTTCTTCAAAGCTTTCAGTACGGCTCTGGGAACTTCCCTGCATCCTAGTAATGAGTAACGGAGCCGTTTACACCTTTGATAAACGACCGGGGCATGAAGCTAATCGCTCATCTTTATTTTTTTTTTTAGAGAGGCCATCCCGTTGTGTATTATCAAATTTTTATAATATATTATGCGCCGTCAGTACACAACATACATGAAACAAGATGCAACAGTTACAATTAGGTAATATTTGGCTACATGTTTCGGCCATGACCGGCCATCTTCAGGCCAACTAAGAACAAGTATTACCTAATTGAAATTATTCCATCTTGTTTGATGTATGTTGTGCATTGATGACACATAATATATTATACGCTCATCTTTATCAAATACCGAAGTTAAGAATGCGTGGAGATGTCCCTCCACCTTCTCATACGTCTTCACGTCGTAGCGCTTAATTAGGGGCGGAGTCAGCGTGTACTTTATCCTTTATTCCACGGGGTGGGTATTTAATTGGAGCTCATTGTTCCTGAAAAAAGAGAGTATTATTCGGACAGGAAAAGTAAAATTATGAAATAAATAGTATTTCATGGAAAATAAAACAGAGATAATGCAGCATGTCTTAGAAAATGCAGTAAATTTCCCTGTTGCCTAATATATAAAATTTTTTTTTTACATTGTTCATTCCGTGAAATATAATATGCTTCTTGTTATAAAACCCAACAATTTGCACATACAAAGTGCACATAAAAACATACAAACTTCATTCCTACATGTTTCGACAGTCCCCCGCCATTTTCAGGGACCAACACACAAAACGTGTTTAATTGGAAACCTAATAATAAATTAGGTGCAAAATGTTACGAAGTCTGCTAACCACTGAACAACTGCACAACGAATTGTAATCACACCTGTAATCAGCTGAAGTGTTCTGCATTGTAATTAGCAGTGATATTGTTACGTCGTCCTATGTTACGTACATAATATATGAAAACTGGTTTCATTAAGCTTTAAATTAAACATGTTTTATGTGCTCCTCCCTCAAAGAGGCAGTCGACCGCTGAAACGTTATGAGTGAAGATTGTATACTTTTATATGAATTTTGTGTATGCGGGTTGTTTTTTATAAATAATAAGCATAAAATGAATTGATATGGGTGTTCTCATAATTGTAAAATTTAATTGAACGCTTACCGCGTTAAATTTGGGGGTTTCGCGGTTGTCTATGAAGACTGTCATCTTTCGGGATGTGAAATATGGAGTGGTGGCAATTTACCGACTTTTGGAGGGAACGACATTATTTCCCGGGGTAAAGCGGCCGAGGCATGAAGTTGCATTTAGTGCAGAGGTAGAGAGTAAATGGAACTCTACCACCATGGCGTATACAGGCGAAACTTTATATGTATGTTTGTATTTTAGGTGACGGTTTATATACATATTAGTGTAATACGACAGTATGATGTACGATCTGAAAAATGTTTCCGAATACCTTGATATGTTGTGCAGCTTACATTAGTCGTTCCAAGGATGCTGCGGTTCTGAGAGCTTAAATAACGTGTTATTACGGTTTCGGTGGCCGGCCTGGTTCTGCATCTGCCTATGAACTTCGCTCGGCTATGTCCGCCATAAAGGTACGAATGTTCTGTCTGCGGTCCGTTTGTAAGGACAACATTTCGTTTTCTTCTTACAAAATGTTACGGCTGATCTCCAACGCAAAGTTGCCTATTCAAGCCTATTTTATATAGCGGTATTGTTGCTTCTAAAAGCGACATTGGTACCTTTTAAGTGACAACATTCATTTGTTTTATTGATTTATGATATATTTTGCGACGATTGATATCATACGTACCGTTATACGTACTGTGTCGTATGGTACAGCGGTGAGTACATTCGACAGGATGTGAAGGGACGTTGTTGTGGCCTATCAAAGTCATTGCCCAGACGAAGTCAGTCAGGATACTCGGCAAAGATTCGAACTAGACTCCTTCCGAACAAATGTCGGCAGTGTTACGACTTCGGTCTGTTTGCTTTATGTAGAATGTTAAATAATGCGTGACATACATACAATAAGGGGGTGGTGAATTTGTTGGTGGTTTACTGACAAATATGCGATATCTCACACGACTGTTCACCGCGGAGTCCCGGGTTCTATGCTAGGGCAGTTCTGTGGGATTTTTGGTGTACAGTGTGGCAACGGGATGGGGGTTTCTTCTAGTGCCATTTCTTTTCGCCGTTCAGTTATGATTCGACCAATGCTCCATATTCATATATACGATCTACGCTTTACACTCGAGATACAGATGGGACCGCCAGATAAACAAAGAGGCAATACAACACGCAACAATGTCAGGACATCAGTGATTTAAGAACACCTTCAAACACAGTTATAATTTATTGCGGGCAACATTTCATTTTCAGTACTCTACATGTTTCAGCCCTGAGAAACCAACATAAAAAATATATAAAACGATACAAAAGGTGGTGTAATACCACTCGGATACTGTTTTATAGAGTTTCACATTTTTATACAAAACCATTAGGGTGTGAATACAAACTATTTTTTTTTTAGAGTAACCTTTACTTCCGCTTGATGGTGTTCTCAGTGAATCGGCGTTTGTAGAGCACAACGAGATGTCGCACATCAAATGAATAATGCACGAAAAATTCTGGAGAAACCCCCCAGTTGATAAGTAATTTTATAATGCAAAGACAGGAGTTGAAACGTCATGAATACTGTCATGCATTTGGTTCTCATCGGTTCTGTCCTTAAGGAAACAGTACCACATGTTTCTTGAGTCTATTTCAGATTCATTGCTCAGCACACACATTTTGTATCTGTACATGTATTGCAGAGAGGTCATTCCTTGACCCGTACGAATGTTCAGCCTTGAGTAGTTGTGTCGATTAGTGGGGCATAACATCAGCTACCTACAACATTTTTCATGTAAACTGGTTTTCGAGCCTCCAGCATGTCCATATAAAGTGCTCATTACGTTTAGAAGACATTTGTAATTTATACTTCATTTGTTTAAATTAACTTCCTGGGATTTTATAGGAGAAACCAATAGCAACAATCTGATATTGAAATTAAGCTTCTTTCCTTTTCCCCAAAATAGTTTTCACGTGACTTTTTTTAACTACTTGTAAGCCTAAGAGTGGGTGGTTCGCATATATTTCATTCTGTTTGTCGGGTGGCATTAATTTATGGGGTGGACTTCTGTTGATGTTTCCCATCATGCCATGGCTAATTATACGGGAGATTTATAAAGTACATTCTATCTCCCCCTTCCTCGTCGGAGTCATCCTGAGTTCTACGCACTTACGTCAGTGCTTCCATCAATGTACGTATTTGTTGCTTCATCGCCTTTTTCTCCCCCGAGCGGATTGGGTATTCAGATTTAAAAGATACGTCCATATGTACATTGGGCTGCGACAGCGAGTTTGTAGTCGGATGATAAATGTGGTGGCAGAGCTCCTGTAGATGTTAACACGAATTGAAGAGGACTCGATTATTATTAGAGAGGTCAACACCTTCTTCTCCTTCATTGGAAGTACAGCTATACCTGCTTATAACGGAATCCAAAAAACTTGAACCATTTTCCTATTCAGAACTGTGAGAACTGCTTCTTTCATTTGATACTCCGCACTACGTAGGCCTTCTCCTCCTAGGCCTTTTACGATTCCACCCATGCCACTTAAGCATGCAACTTCGTAACATTCTTGCTACTTATTCGCATTACACTGTTACTAAAAAAAATCGCATATTCTATTTTATTTGTCCTTCTTTCTCCTTATTTAGCATACATTTTTTTCTTGACATGGAAAAAATAAGCTTGTAAGATGATAATGATGACTTTGTGCCCTCCCTTTCGACTCTTGAACTATCATACGAATTTCAGTGAATCTTACCATGAATATTACGGTATTAGAGGCCACCCGAACTACATGGTCACTAATATCCTACAACAAGTGACAAAAATACAGCGTACGCGCGAAATTATTAGGTGGGAATGACACTAGCCACTTGATTCATGCGTCTGAAATGACGTATGGTAATGTATCTGTGGACGGTATGCGGCCGTGATTAAGGCAGTTATGCCTTTTTTGTTGTTGTTGTTGTTGAATATACAAGGACAGAATGGCAGCTGTGTGACATCTGTATTTAGCTTTCAGTTTTGGGGCTGTAACTGATGAGGCTTTGGGGCTAGGTATGTGAAATTTTGTGCGGAAAATACTGTTAGGTTGATTGTTATTTTATGTTAGTAGTGACAAACATGGCGACGGTGCGGTATCATGACGTAATATTCAGTCTGTTTAGTGTGTATAGAATCTGTGCTAATGTACTTAGTTACTTAAAAACACTAAATAATAATAATAATAATTCGTGATCAAGAAAGAAACTGTTCTAAAATATAAATACCTTAAAATAGAAATACAGCCCCTGTTATTAACGGTATCACTTTGGTGATACCGTTAATAACAGGGGCAACCGGAACTGTTTCAAAATCATTCAGAAAAATACCTGAGCAGCATACAGAAAACAGCCATATTGGACACTGCGTGCATTCTTCGGGAAATACTGATGTAAAGTATTAAACATTCAACATGGGGGGGGGAAAAAAACAAAAACAAAACATAACACGTAAAATAAATTGCAAATACAAAATAGCTGCAACACTGTATACCCTAGAAACATGGTGTGTTTCGGGTACATAATTGTAAGTACCGTACATAAAAATGACGATGACGATGATGATGATTATGATAAAAAGTAATAATAATATAAACGAATGTGGTACATAAACTATATGATTATACCGGTAATAACTGGAGCCACCGGAACAGTAACAGTACTTTTAAAGGAAAATTTGGAGGCCGTAGCAGGAAAATATTGAATAGATTCACTATGCGACAGACAGCTGTACATGGAACATCACACATAATACGGAAAGTACTGCGGTCGGAAACTTGAAGCTTGAGCGGTGGAGATCGCCATTGGTTCTAGAGAAGTACCAGGAAGAAAAGGACTGTGTGTGTGACAAGAAACATCATTATGGTGAAGATGATCATGATGATGTTGGTGACGATGGTGGTGTACACGACTAGAATTTCATATGTAATAGCAGTGAACTTACGAATTCTACTGGGAACTCTTTCTCCATTTGTTCCAGTCTGTACTTCTTTATCTTTTCACTCTAGCAGAATGCTACAGTTTAGTCTTCGGTAGATCTGAATATTTTGTGGACAGTGCAGCTAAGTTCTATCCCCTTTCATAAAGTATTTTATTCAATCACAACACAGCATCAATATTTAGTCAATAATACATAGCTTTAGCTACACGTTTCGGTTTATCAAACCATCGTCAGGCCTATATTCATGACATGAAGGTACATTCAGTGTTTGTGTACATCATGGGATCTTTTAGCATAATTTGGGATTACTTTCTTGATAAGACATTGTCGGTTAAAGTAAATGTTTTCACACAATTTCGTGACTTTAATCCTTAAGTTCTTATATTAGTTGATGGATTTAGCTTGACTAGACATAGTTTTTAAAAAAGGCATACCGTTGTTTTATTCAGTATTCATAAAGTAGTTTATTCATTCACAACACAACATAACATCAATATATATTCAATAATACATAGTTTTGGCTACACGTTTCGGTTTATCAAAGTATCTTCAGGCCAGTATTCACTACATGACAGTACATTCAATGTGTGCATACATCATGGGATAATTGATCCCGTAATGTACGCAAACATTGTGGCAAAAGAAACAATTAATTTTGAAATTGATTGTTGTACCACTGAATCTTTATCCCACATTAAGCATATTCTGTTTACTGAAGTTAGTTTTATATTCATTGTTTGTGGACCATTAGAATTTCCACGTTGAATCAGGCTTCCGTCCGAGACGGGCTTTACAGTACTTTCATATCGCTCCACCCGTGACTTCTGTGTGCTTAACGAACACATACGTTGGCTTGAAATCTACCTCCTGTCTCGTTTTTCCACCATTTCTCAGCGAATAATAATAATGTGATTTTTGGTGGTTAATGTTTGAGTTGACGGATTAAATGAGCATACTGTATATTCGTAACACTGAGGTGGAATGATATACTGGTGGGAATTGGGAGACAGTGACACTGTGTTCAAGATGTGTCACTGGGCGGATTTTCTAATTTTATAGGTAAAAGCAACTTCGCAAGTCATGCGTTGCATGGTAGTGTCATGTTGCTTGATGGGGCTTATGTTGTAGAATTCGTTTCCTGATTCCGTTCTGATGAGAACTCAGTAGCAACATTACCAGTATAATGTTTATCTTTGAAATCCGCCATGTTAGGAGGACAAGAAAGAAAGCATGCTGAACTCAAAAGAAAGCTTCTAGGTCTGGCTGAACGATAATCGGCACACGTATCAGTTTATTAAGCCAACTAGTTATTTGACGTAAGAGGTGGCGTGGGCGAATTCACTGGCGGAAGGCTTACCTAGAAGCACGAAATCAACCAGTCCTTTGAGGATTAACTGCAAACAAACTCAAGACAACTTTGAAGTAAAAGGTTTTTAATCATTTGTGACGTTTTATTCAAGGACGGAAATTATGTGGTTATCTTAACAATCTTTTGTTCGAGATAATAACTAATTAATTCACGTAACCAACTAAGAGATGTAATTTATTTACATAATATTGTAACCTTAGAAGAAGACTGTGCGAAGTCGAGACATGGCGCGTTTGTAAGACGAATGCTAATCTGATAATTGTGTAGAGTTGGCAGTAAATGGAATTGCACGAACACCTGCATATGAAGAGAGTATTTTTAAAAAATGCTTCTTCTTCTTATTCTTCCACTTCTTCTTCTTCTTCTTCTTCTTCTATTTCTTCTTCTTCCTCTTCTTGTTCTTTTTCTTCTTCTTCTTCTTCTTCTTCTTCTTCAAATCATGAGTGTGTAAAGTTGGCGCCTGAGTGTAGTGTGATTTGTTTTAAATTATTACGTTGTTATTGGCTTCTTTGTCTTCTTCTTATTATTATTATTTATATTATATTGCATTATTATTTTGAGATTGTAATGAAGCTGGAATTTTCACGACTGATTTTCGACAAATCCTCAAATATCAAGTTTTATGAAAATCCATCCAATGGGAGACGGACAGACAGACAGACAGACATGACGAAGCTAACAATTTCTTTCTGCCGCTTTGTGAACGCGTCTAGAAAGTAAGGATTTCCATATATACACCATGAAGGCATATAGGGGAATTTGACTGGTTTTATCTGGCTCAGAATAGGGACAAGTGGCCGGCTGACTCATGTGAACACGGTAGTGAACATTTGGATTCCATAAAATGCAGGTAAGTTCTTGTCTATATATGAATCTGTTGACTTTGCAACAAGGACTTTCCTCCATGCACTTAGTTTTGTTTTGTTTGTTTGTTTGTTTTTTCTCCTGGCGCTACAGCCCCTAGTGGGCCAGGGCGTCCTCATATCGAGGCTTCACGATCACACGCAGACACACCTCAGTCGGTAGGACTCCTCTGGACGAGTGAACAGCGACACGGATACCTCTACCTAACAAACCACAACACTCACAAGGCACAGACATCCATGTCCCCGGCAGCATTCGAACCCGCAATCCCAGCAAACGGTCGGCCACAGATCCACAAATTCGACGGCTTGACCGCTTGCGTCGGCAGTCAGTGTGTTTAAATGTTCTGTTTCTGATGGTGGCGTGCGGAGCAAGAAATGTGATTCATAACACTGTTTAGTACGTTCGGCTTTTGACCGCTTTGGAACAGAGTTCTTGTTTAATGGCTGAGCGTCGTTCGGCTGGCCAAGAGATTTCCCGCATTTTACGGAACCCAAAGGTTCAGTGCCTTGTTCACGAGGATCCATCATTGGTTCTATTCTGAATCACATGAATAGATGCAGTCTTCACCGTCAATTCCTATTTTTTAAGATTCATTTTAGTATTATCCTCCCATTTTCACCTAGATTTCCACATCTCTGTCTTCAGGTTTTTCAATAAAATATATTGCATTTATTTCGAATCTCTCCTATGGATGCTACATTCTCCTCGCAGCCAATTTTTTCGTGTCTGATCAACCTAATCATACTGTTGTAGTGTACAAATTATGGAATTCCTCCTTCCTTAATTTACTTGACTCCCACTATATTGTATCCATATTTTGAACTCATAAGGTTGTTGTCATATGCCCTCAGCATCGTAGAAACGAATTATTAAAGTATGTGAGGTTGGGGAAACTGGCATTATATTGCAATTTTCAGGGAATCATTTCGCATTTGTCAAAATCTGAGACCGTTTTCGCCTCTGTCCGTAAGCAGCAGACAACCTTCTAATCACGTGCAGAACACTGCCCATTTGATGAGCTGTTAAGTAAGAACGCAGTAGCAGAAGCCACGTTTCATTAGTTTTAATGCCAGTTTTGTATAATGTTTGCAATGTTTCCTGTTTGTTTGCGTCTTCTAAGCTGGAGACTCTTTTGTAAGTCTTTTTAATACTCGTTTTATGGACTAAACAAATATGTAGAAGTTGGCGGCTGATTAAAAAAGGACCCTCTTATCTCGTGGACTTTGGAGAAAACTTTCTGTTGGATTTATGTCCGTATTTAACCCGCAGCGACGGGAATTTCGGACGAAGTTATGCAAGTGAGCTGTTTGGAATGGCTACCAGCATATTCATTACACAAATTATTAATTAAAAAGGAAGTTAAGTGTTGGGTAGGGAATGGATTTTGGACGGGGGGGGGGGGTTGGTGGAATGCTGCAGATTGGGACTGAAGGAACGCGGGAAACGAAAAGTGGAAAACAGAAACGAAGTGTGTAAGGAAGAACGCGACCGGCTGATCTACCCATTGCTGCTGCCAGTGTAATGGTTTTACGTACGCAAACAATAAATCCTGCTACTCTAACACCCTCTCAGGCTTAAGGGATTTTTTTTTATTTTTTTTTTGTTAAATATGCCTCCCCTTCCCGACTGTTTGAAAGTGGAGAGGGGTAACCAGACATGTCGTAATCTCCGAGTCGTAATGTAATTGTAAATTGCGGGTGCCCTCATTAACTTAGGCTACAGTTTCTTACTCTTGTCGAACAAACATAGACTGCTTCTTAAGAAACGAAATGCGCTGGAGTTTGTCCTTGCTTGTCGTTAGTATTCGCTGGGCACTATGTCACATCCCTCCGTAGGAATCTCTTCCTCGTACCCGTTACTTCGTTATTAAAATTCATATACGTCGTAGGCGCTGATTACTTAGCGAAGCAAGACGATTGCGGACATCCCATCTGTCTGTCGGTCTTGTCTCGACGTTGCAGAGACTATACCTGTCTACAGATTCGGATACAACCTTGTAGAATTCCCCAGCGGTACTTGTTATTCACTATGATAATGTTTTGAGAACGGATTAGCGAGAGGATTAAGAAACTGAACGCGTTTGTTCCTCTTTATGGGGGTTTAGGGTTCATTTATTGCCTACATTAGGCCTAATTTAAACAAACGTAACTACGAAAGAAAATGCTAAATTGCTACATTGGGAGCATAACTGTGTGTAACGTGGACACGTCGGGAAGTAGAACAGACATAACTGGAAAATTGTGAAATGTGGTGCTGGAGAAGGATGGAGAAGATCAGTTCGGCTGATCATGTGGAAAATGAAGAAGTATTACACGGAGTCAAGGAGGAGAGGAATATCTAACAATAAAAAGAAGAAAGGCTAATTGGATTGAAAACATCTAGCGTACGAACTGTCCTCTAAAACAAGTTATTGAAGGAAAGATAGAAGGTAGGTTAGAAGTGACGGGAAGGCGACGAAGAAGACGTAAGCAGCTACTGGATGACCTTAAGGAAACTGTAAATTGCAAAAGAAAGCACTACCTCGCACTGTTTGGAGAACTCGCTTTGGAAGAGGCTGTGGACCTGTCGTAAGACAGACTACGGAATAACTACACGCAGGATAATTTTGAAAGTGGCTTTTGTTAAACGGAGAACAGGGATATATTGCAGTAATAAGTAAATGCTTCCAGGCGCCTTTTCTCCAGCTCCTGAACGCTGAAGACCTTGTTCGCTCCCAGGGCAGTCCATCTGCGATATATGATGGAAAAATTGGCGCTGGGGACTGACAGGGTGCAAGAATATTTCAAAATACTTTATATAATGCGACGAAATAATTTTTATGGCTTGATCATAATTGTTTTTTTCCTGGCACGATGGCGCGTAGTGGGCCAGGGCCTCCTTATTATCGAGGCTTCACGATCTCACTCAGACATACCACACTCGGTAGCACTTCTCTGGAAGAATGATCAGCCCGTCGCAGAGAGCTGTACCTGACAACACAAAGCACTCATCAGAGATAGACATCCATACCGACGGCGGGATTCGAACCTACAATCCCATCAAGCGAGCGGCTGTAGACCAACACCTTAGACCGCGCGGCCACCGGGATCGGCTGATCATAACATTCCTTCTACTTATTAGAAAATTACTGAATTTAAACTCGATTACTAATTGTTATCAGTTATAACCGTTTTCTACGCAAATCTTGCAAGTGGTTCTAATGAGGGCCGACACATGTTAGCTATACTTTATGTACAGTACTTACCTTGGACAAGAAACTCTTGTTATCTAGTTGCCTATCCCAGTGGCCGCGCGGTCTAAGGCGTGGGTGTGCGGCCGCTCGCTTTTCTTGGATTGCGGGTTCGAATCTCGCCGGGGCATGGATGTGTGTTTATTGTGAGTGTTGTGTGTTGTCAAGTAGAGGTCTCTACGACGGACTGATCACTCGTCCAGAGGTGCCCCACCGACTGTGGTGTGTCTGAGTTTGATCGTGAAGCTTAGATAATGAGGAGGCACTGGCCCACTAGGGGCTGTCAAGCCATGAAAATCACGTAGTAACATTAGACAGAATTAGACATGACTATATGACATTCAGTTAACATTACAGGAACAGGAACTTCGAGTATTTGAAGTCTTGTAATTCCAAACAGATCAGAAGGCTAATCCGTCATACGATGAATGAAGAAGGGTTGAGTTGTATTGCAGACCCTTTTAAACCTAATGCTTAATGTGCGTACCGGCAGATTTGACTCTTAAAAATCTGCGTTTTGCTCGTACAATTTATTTTTCTATTCCATACAATAAACAGCGATATTGTCCCCTCTGCAGCATCGACCGAGTGGTGTTTCTAATGGAAGTGAACCGTATTCGCTGTGGTATAAAAACTGAGTCTTTATGTGTAATGTAAATTAATATGAGTCTTCGAAGGATGCGCATTATAGAGGAATAACATATATCAGGGCTTGTTGCAACAGCGGCTTATGTAGCGCAAATCGCAAACATGCAGTTCAAGGTCGTTCACCCACTGAATGGGAAAACCAGTAAACAACATTCCGATATTGGTTATGTTTTTTCCCCCCCGTTTCCACCCGCCTCATGTACCTGACCATTCATACTAGTTATTTATTGGTGATAATTTTGTGGCTTTTGTCTACTTCTGGTGTGGAATGTGCAATGAGTGCATGGATACTCAACCCATTGCAGTGTACCAATCATACTAGGCGAGGCATTCCCTTAATTGTGTTCAGTGTCAACTGAATGATGAGGACAGACTGGAAGTTCTCAAAGCGGTGTTGCTGAATATTTGAATACTATGGGATATGACGCCGTCTCGATTGGTAAGCTGTTACCTGCGTTTCGGAGAAGCTTGCTGCCTCCGTCTGCAGGGTAATCGTGCCGATTGGCGAGCAGTTACCGACATTTGGAGGGCTTTGCACCCTCCATCTTCAGGTTATTGCGAGGCGTGTAGATCCGTATACAGTTATCGGCGTTTCGGAGGAGTTTATGACCTATATCTTAAGGATAATCCAAAGCTTGTACTGCCCTGAAGAGGGGGACTTAAATCTTTCTTTAGAATAACGATTTTATCTTTTTCGATTGCAAAAAATTTTGGCCACGTAGACTTGTGAACAAGAAAGAAATAGTGGTCACGTTTTGTTTGGCTTAGGATGGAGGTAAGTGGCGGGATCATGTAAACACGGCGATGGGACTTCATATTACATAAAATGCGTACAGTTTTTCGATTGGCAGAGAAGATAGTAGATTCTTAATCAATAAGGAATCTGCTCCATGAATTTTTTTTTCGCAACAGCCTCCCCAGTGGGCCAGGGCGTCCTCATTCTCGAGGTTTCTAGATCACACACAACGGCACACCACAGTCGGTAGGACTCCTCTGGACGAGTGATCTGCCCATCGCAGAGACCTCTACCTGACAACGCACAATACTCACAACACACAAACATCCATGCCTCCAGTGGGATTCGAACCCATAATCCCAACAAGCGAGCGGCTGCAGACCTACGCCTTACATCGCGCGGCCGCTGGGACCGGCATAGAGTTAGTTGGTTAGCCTTATTTGCAACGTACGTAATTTGTGTTTACAATAAAACCATAGCCATGTAATGGGCACGTAGTCGTCGTAGTGCTTGTCTCCATCTAAATAGGGCACATAGAAGGAGGTGGGTCTTGGCATTCCTTTTGTTGTACTGCACTTCTGTTAAATGCGTTTGTTATTTGTTGCTATTCGGGCGATAGGTTATCTTACAGACTGTACAGGATGAACGGAAAACCGAACGGCCCAACCAACAGAAGGTGAATCTCAACCATAATACAAGAAAAAATGTTCTATGAACCTAGGCTTTCTGAAGCGTGGATTCTGAATTGCGGTTTTCTGAATATTAAAGAAAATGCTCGAAGTGTTCACCTTCAGCTTCAGCACACGACGTTGCGTTGCACGTCTGAACAGTGACTGCCTGGCTCGCTGATAAGTTCCAGGTGTCATATGAGTCATGTCACATCCATTCTGTTTCTATGGTTGAGAATCCTAGACGTCACTGACTTCTGTAGCATAAGCAGTTGTCATTACCGGGATGCCGATAAGTCCTTAGCCCGACCAGGAAGGAAACAAGCTCGGAATCATGTCAGGGACGCCCGCAACTTCAACAACATCGAGACGCGAGCTGTCATCAAGTTTTTTTTCCCCTGCCTGGCAAGGCGCTGAAGGAAATTCATGCCATTCCGACAGAAACATTAGCTTGTTTCTTTCCTGGTCGGGCCAAGGACTTATCAGCACCCCTGTAGATTTCCCCAAAGATGAATTATAAGGGATATAAATCTGGAGAAGGAGCAAGCCATGATGTTGGCCCACCTCGTTCTATCGATTGCCCCGGAAGCAGGTTGTTCAAGAGTTCCGAAATGCAAGAAGAACATGTGGTCGAGAATTATCATGCATGAACCATATGTGAATTCGAGTGTGCAGATCCACATTTTCAAACAGTTCTGGAAAGAAATTTCATGCGAATTCGTGGTAAAGAGCCCCCGTCAGATGTGGCAAAAGACAGTCCCAGAGCCTGCACAGAAACTCAAGGTGGACACTGAACATTTTCTTTAATCCTCAGGAGGCAGGAACTCAGAAACAATGCTTCAGAAGGCCTGTGTTCATATAATATTTTTTTCTTACATTGCGGTTTGGATTCACCTTCCGTTGGTTTTGCCCTGCATTTGTCTTTCACTCATGTTGACTTGTAAAGCATGTGGAAGGACGCGGTACTGGGTGTTTTTAAGATACGGCCTACAAATTTACGTGGAAGGGTTATGGAAATGCGTAATAAATCTGACAATCACGAATGTCATGGACGAGATACGAGTGAGAAAATTGCAGAATGTTTTGCAGGAGAACGATATACTCAGCAGAGACGCTCATGTAGAGAGGAACAACGTGCGACGATGGTTACTAATTCCTGATGAACTTCTGGTTACCGAAAGAATTTGTGACAGGTGCCTTCTCACTGTGTGTGCTCAGTTCTGTAACGAAATGTATGCCTTACATACATACATACATACATATTCATTCACAGAGCCTTATAGCTTCGTTAGGAATGTGATGTGTTTTCGGTTCTGGGTAGTAAAATGTGCAGTTTACTGTATCTCTACCTTAATCTGAATCTAACCCTCACGTTCGGTTTGTCGCCGACGGGTTGCGCTTCCAGGGTAGCCCATGTGGGTTCTGTGATAGTGGTTACTCCGAGTACCTTCAGCTTTCCCTTTTAATACAGTTCCCCCCCAGTGCCCCATATTTAGCCCTCTGTCATCCGGTAGATGGACAATAAGACCACCAGAGCCCTCATTTCCGCATAAGTATTAGCTTACACCACGGTGAGAATGAAACAGTAACTTTGCGGTTACCTCAACGTGGCACGGAATTTGTTTGCTGTGTTGACAGTCGTGAATATGGGTTGGGTTGACTTTATGCCAGTCTTGCATCACTCTTGGCACTAACGAACGAGCATTTTAAATTTTCTGCTTGACTTTGAATATTGAAATGTTTTAAGAAAACTTCCTTTATTATGCGTATCTCATTTTCTGTCATGCTTACGTACTGCAAATTTATGTATATTTCTGAATAGGCCTATATATAAAATTTATATACAGGGTGATTCTTTACTATGTGAAGAAAGTATAAAGATGGTGTTCTGTTCCTAATATGAAGCCTGTAAATTTATGGTGGCACCGACTTTGTTGGCGAGAAGGGGATGCATTAGGAAATGAATTGTGGTAACGCTGTGTTTCAGGAGCTCATTTACTTACTACTTTTTTTTTTTAATTTTCAACATAACAGCGTCTGTTGTTATACTGTAAACGTGGTCTGTTGCTTTTAATGCATACGTGAACACCAGCGCTTCCCGGTACGTTGAAAAGTTCAAGTAATGTGTTTTATTTTTGCAGGCGCTTTAGTGAAACTCCACAGTACATGCCGCGTGTTAACACTTTACGAGTAAACTCTGTCATTCGGATGGTTTCTCAAGTAAAAGTCGGATATCGCGGAGGCCACATTCCGGTCCATTTCGTCTTATCAGTCTGTGTGTCTGGATACTGAGATTGCGACAACTGCATTACATCGTGGGTAAATTGAGCTGAAGCTTATAATGCATAAACAACACGCATTTTACCGTTGACATTGGTACATCCCCCAATACCTGAGATAATTCTTCAGTTGCTGTGTCTGTGACTAGGTTATAGAGACAGAACGGAATTTTAATAGTTACCTATATAATTAATGTCACCTCCTGTATCTTAGATTTAGACTTCCGTACGGCGTTTTTGTTTACGAATCTGGGTTCTTCTTCTGGCATTACAGTCCTTGCTGAACATTAATCCCTTCCAAAATTGTCCTCCACTCTTCTTGGTCCTTCTATTAACGCCTCCAGTTCCTCACGCCCATGTTCTTTAGACCTTCCTCAACTGCCTAAAACCACTTCAGCTGGTTTAAGAAGAGTAAGCTTTCTGCAAGGATCCGGTTCTTGCATTCTGAGAGTGTCTCAGCCACCTCAGTCGTTATTTTTATCACTTCTGACTGTGTCTAGTTCATCGTACAGCATATACAGCTCATTATTATATCTTGTTCTCCGTATACCGTTATCGTTAGTAGGACTGTAACGAATTTGGATTGTAAGTAACAATTAATAAGAGGTCACAGATGTGGAAGAAATAAATGGTACTGCAAGCACGGCCATTTCCGAAAATTGCATGTTTAGTTATATTGTGATTTAAAAATACCCCTCTTTATTACAATGTACAAACCACAGAGCACGAGATGATACCCAGGGTGTGGGTGGGCGTGTCTGCGCGGTGCGGGGGACTTCTGGCTATATGGGGGACTACTTGCTTACTATTGGTAGGAGCGACAGACCGTTATAGTACTTCGCACAGACTGGACACACCAAGGACTTCGATTAGCGTGTAGTGAGGGAGTGCACTGTGCGAATGCTTTCAAGATGGATAGTAGCAACTCAACACTCGCCACAAAATATTCGGTATACGCATATATCGAATTACTACCAGAGATCATCTCCTGTTAAGTGAACGGTATAATAGTTGATCAGTCTTAAGTGTTGTCAGTGGAAAGCATACCTAGTTACGTGAACTGTCAAATTTTACTAACGGCAACGCCATTGCTGTGGTGTAGATGTAATGCTGCAGCTGTTGGTACTACATACGTTAAACAGTACCGTATCAGAAACTATACCATACCACGTGACATCGAATACCAGAAAGCTGTAGTCTTCATATTCTCCAGCTCTCGTTCTTCTTGGTATGATCATCCTTAATAATTTTACAAGCAAACTATAGCATTTGGATTTTTGGATGGATGTGGAGACGCAAGTAATAAAGCTTCACCACATCTTAACAATGTAACTATATAACGTGCGTGGCCAACTGCACTTTCCGAACGACTTGTTCTTGATAGGATGCTGTGTGGAGCCAAGAGCCTGCCTAATGATTGTGAAATATACCCTTGTCGAGATTGGAACCGTGGTGGACTATCTCATAACCACTTCTGTAATAAATTGAACTACCCGGGCCCATAAACGCATAATTTGTCCAAAATAAAATTGGTTCCACTCACTTTCATTAGCTATGAGATTTCTTTCCCTGACTACCGTTTGTAAAGTAGGTAAAATGGAAAATAAGACGTGGTCTTCTGTCTTCTATCGCATCTCAGATAGATAAGTTAACTTTTTAATGACCGCGTGGTTTTTAAATATTCGGGCCTATTTCCTTGTTTGGCGTCTTAGAGTAGAAATCCTTTTATCAGTAACAGAAATTATGAAAATAAAGTGCCGTATATTATCTGTAACAAATGATCGTATGTGGGTTACTCATAAATTAACGTTTTTAGAAGCCAAAAAATCCCATGTTTTAGCATTTAGTAAACTCGTCTATTCATCATTAACTCGTGCAGTAAAATTGAACGATATTTTTTCTGAAATTACTCCCAGTGGCACGAAGTCTGTCTTCATATCGTGGATTATTTATCCAAACAGATTCGCTTTGGATTTATAACACCATAAAAATATGTAACGAAACGAGAGCTCTTTTTCAATGCATCGGACATTTTAACAACTACTGTCGATGTGTATTTTTTCCTTTCGCTATTAAATTGTGACTCTCAAACTAAGGCCGCAGGCGCCCTCTAAATCTGCACTAATGTGTGATGTTGTTACTTTTTGTTGTCTCATTATAGTGATTTACTTTGTAAGATGGATGTGTTTAAACATTCTGTTCAGAAGGGAGGGGATAAATGGTAATTACTAAGCCCCCCTTCAAATGCGATTGACAGAGCCGCACCCAGTGGACGAACTTTCTCCGCAAGTTCATGTACAAATGTTACCGCCGTTGTGTCCTGTCGTACTATACTACAGCCGTTCCCAAAAGTGTGCTGTACTGACCTAAAGGGCTCAGCGAAGTTTTCCCAGGGGATTTACAGAGGCATTCTGCATTGAAATAATTGCAAAATTCTTGGATAGGTACTGCCTTCTTCAGAGGCGCATGAACTTGCTCCGATTCTGCAGGATCTGTATGTAAATGGAACTGCAACTAACTACAATTTCTTTTTTTTTCTTTTCTTCTTTCTTTCATTTTTCTTTCTTTGTTTCATCTTCTCTTCTTTCTTTCTTTCTTTCTCTGTCTTACCTCTTACAAATTACTCATTCTAAGTTTAGAGGGTTACTGTTGCACCTGCTCACACTCAATGACACACAGACACGCACGCACGCACACATGCATGCACACACACAGAGACACAGCCACACTCTACATCCTAACTGGCAATGCACCGGCAGAACTAAAGACCGAAGAGGCAGCTAATCTATACAGAATTACTAAGGACAGGCAAAACCAATTACTGGACCACGAAACAGAACATCAAGATTGGACCCACCCGGCTGACACAGTAAGAATCACTGAACAAAATGAAACTATGGAACACACAATACACATATACACAGACGGAAGCAAGACTGAACAAGGAGTCGGCTCGGGGATCGCCATATACGTAAATAATAAACTATCTCATCAAATCAAACACAAACTCAACAACAGGTGTACAAACAATCAAGCTGAGCAGACAGCAATACTCAAAGCATTACACGCATTAGAGACAATAAAACTAGATAACAACAACCCTCGAACAGTCAAGGTATTCGCAGACAGTGAGATAACCATATTCTCTCTAAAAAACGCTAAAAATAGAAAACACCTAATAGAAGAAATTAGGAGAAAGACAAATGACTTGGAAAAAGAAAACTGGCTTATAGACTTTACATGGATAAAGGCCCATGCTGGCCACAGCGGAAACGAACTAGCAGATAAACTTGCCAAGGAGGCAATCAAAAAACAGCGAAATATGCTGTAACAAAATTCCGATAAGCGAAATAGCGAGATAAGAAGCAGAAAAGGCAATAACAATGTGGCAGCTACAATGAGAAGCTACTACAAAAGGACGGGCAACCAAGGAATACTTTCTCAACATCACGGAAAGACTAAAAATGATAGTCAAGACTATCGCCGAACCTCACGGCGATGCTAACTGCGCACGGAAAAACCAAGGCATACCTACACCGCTTCAAGATAATCCAGTCACCAGAGTGTTTCTGCAAACATGGAGACCAGACAACGGACCATCTCCTATACGACTGTGAAATACTTGACAAAGAAGTGGAAAAATTAATAGCCTACACATCGAGAGAAGAGGACTGGCCAGTGCGGAAACGTGAATTAGTGAATAAATATTTAAAACAATTTACAAATTTTGCTAACTCTAGACTTCGAAAAACTGCAGTGAAACGTGCATTAGTGAACAAATATTTAAAAACAAAAGCTCAAACAACCAAGAACAGGAAACCAACACAACAAATAACCATATAAAGGTGAACAATACCCTAGCATGTAGTATTACGCAATATAATGGAGCATGCTGTAATAATAAAAAACACACACACGCGCACTCGGCAGAATTCCTCTGTACTTGGGATCGACCCGTCGCACAGACCTCTACCTGATAACACATAACAATCACAAAAAACAGACAACGGGATTCGAACCCGCAATCCCAGCAAGCGAGCGACCGCAAACCAACGCCTTAGACTGCGCGGCCACCGGGATATGCCGTAATAAGTCTTGTTCACGAGATGTTGTGTGGAGTATGATTGGGAAAACGAACATTAAATGATTATTTAATCATGATTCCGAACTCATATAAGACACAGTAAACATCAGTTAAAACCAGTGAATTCTGGTCGATTAGATATTGCTTTGGTTTAAATTAATTGACTTGTAAAATAATTTCAACTTAATTATGTTATAGCCTCTTTGCGTTTTATTTTTATGGAAATTCACGGTCTTTTCTTCAAAACAAATACAGTCCTTAAGCAAAGGTTACGGAGGACGTGGCTGTGAGAGGACTAACCAGTGGTTATGTACTGTTACCGTATCACATACCATCTGAAGGAAGTTATATCCAGTTTTGGTCTGAACGCCATTAGTAAAAATGACAGGCTGTCTTAAAAAGTGACACTAAACACGTTCATGAACGTATTAGGCCTGCTAATTGCTTTGGATTTACCTTTCTTTGAGGCAGGCGCGAATCCAAGGGGGCGCCGCCGGGCTGCAGGCCCCCTCCCCCAGATTTAAATATATAAAAAATGTAGACACGATGATATGAAAATCAGAAATTGGAATTGGTTGCTGACTACTGCATTGGAATTTTGAAAAACGAAATAAAAAAGTTAAGACGTATTAGATGAATTTAAAAAAGAACAAGAAGATTAGACCTTGTTATTTCAGTAGGCGAGTCAGTTGCGAGCCCGTAGTTACATTTACATTTATATAATTTCAATTGCGAAGACTGTTGTTTTACAGTTATGTTTATGACATGACTCTTGTAACATAGTGTTCTAACATAAATTATATAGCCTCAGGTTCAAATCCCCCCTCCCCGACCTGGTGAAAATTTCTGGGTGCCCAGTGACGGCCGTCACTTTTCAACGAAATTAGAAAACAAATTAAAATTGTGGTTATTTTCAAACTTATTGTTGGCCTATAAGTGTGTACACTTTATTGATAGGGCCACGAAATTGCTTGCACTTTCTTCTTCGTACGTCGGTATATATATATATATATATATATATATATATATTCCACCTATGGCTCAAAATCCCTGCTGGATTGTGGATTGAATAAAGAGTAGAGGTTAAAAACACGAGCTTCATATATTTGGTGTAAGTAGCAAGAAAAGTATTGACAACATTTTCACAGAATTTCTCCATATCACAGACCCAAGAAACAGCTGCACTGGAAGTCACGGGGTAGAAGAACACAAAGATCGGGGAATCTTTCGCACAGAATTGAGGTCTGAAGAGACCAGTAGGACTGTTCGCTGTTCCTGTAATTGTGTTTGTTAGTGGTTTATTGAGGGGCCTTGCAGTCTCAGGCGAGTGATGAGGTGTAGTGAATACTGAATTGGCGAGGACGTTGAAAGAAATGGTCGTGATCTATTCTAAGGTAATATCCCGGAATTTGCTTGTATATTCTGAGGATTACTATAAAAATCTGAATCAAAATGGTGGGTGTTCCGAGCGAGGTTCGACATTCTCAGGGACTGTTAGCTCCGTGGCATTGGCTAATATCAGTGAATAATGAGAGAAACTTGTGGTAACGCGAGAGATAACTAACTAGCAAGCTGACTAACTGACTTACTGACTAACTAACTCCATGGAGCAGAGTGATTCCTGAGAAGCTCACATGTCGTCAGCTAGTCAAGAAATTACCCTCACTTTATAGAATCGAGAGGTTCATTACCGCATTCACAAGAGCACGCCAACTGTCCCTGTTCTGAGCCAGATCAATCCAGCCCCCCCCCCCCATCATGCTTATTAAAGACTTATTTTATTATCCTACCATCTACTCATAGGTCTTCTTAGAGCGCTCTTCCCAAAGGTTTCCCCACCAAAACTCTCTGTGCACCTCTCCTCCCCATATATGTGCCATATTTTTCGCCATTTTCATTCTTCCCGATTTGACAGCCAAATTAATATTTGGAGAGGAGTACAGGACGGCAAGCTACTCATTATGCAATCTTCTGATGTCCCTCGTCATTTACTTCCTCTTAAACCCAGATATCTTCCTCAGCTCCCTATTCTTGAACGCCCTCAACCTGTGTTATTCTGTCAGTGTGAGAGACAAAGTTTCACATCCGTACAACACAGCGGGCAAAATGAAACACGAGATTATCTTTACGGGGTTTCTTGTGTAAAAGCGAACCGTAACAACACCCAGCAGTGGTCTACTGCCAGTGGATGTGCAGTGCTGCTGAAGAACTAAGACAAAAAAGAACTACCAAGTTGTACCGTGTGTCCGTGTTTTTATCCTCTCTTTGACTCCCCCCTCTAACCTTAAACCAGTGCGCTGGCTAGCTAGATCAGCGTTTCCTAAGATCGAAACCTTTCCGTGGGACGAAGTGGTGAAGTCTGTGCGACCCCATGCTGGTAGGCTGTTGAGCCGGGGTGATCATGTTGCGGTTTATGGGCACAGCTTCAAGAAACTTTGTTGCCTTGTGGGTGGCAACTATTTTAACCCTTTGTGAAGTTCATCGCGTTGTCTTCGCAGTCCACACAAATGTTACTGGAAGTCTCCAAAGATTATAAACTGAAAAAACAAGAGACGCGAGAAAGGTCCTCTCAGTCTCATCGTCAAGGGTCAAGCAACAAGGGTCAATCCTGACACATGAAGATGGAACCGATGGATGGGTTATCCCGAAACTTTGGTAACTTAACTACGACTCAACTAACTACCAATCTATACTGCGTAACATCCCGGAAGAGTGAAGGCCTATTTTCAGTTTTTCACCGTGCATATTGTCAATATTCACAATAATCACCAACACATGCACACTTTTTCATTTGACACTATAAAAGTTTAATTTGTTAAAATATTTAAAATCTCCGACATGTTTCGGTTTACATTTAAACCATCTTCAGGGAGCTATTAGTTCATGCTAAAGTTACTTATCTCTTGTTGGTATGATGGTGTTGTAGTAG
>Ga0131853_10002771_pt1 | contig 31397 bp, 24 predicted proteins | sample TergutLab28metaG_FD_92764 | JGI IMG/M metagenome (GOLD analysis project Ga0131853, IMG submission 92764) | Labiotermes labralis P1 segment gut microbial communities from Petit-Saut dam, French Guiana - Lab288 P1 (version 2) (version 2) | ecosystem: Host-associated > Arthropoda: Insects >... | reverse complement strand
GTGTTACCATCTTGTTACATTCCTGCACAAAAAAGAGCGGCTATCTTTTCAGATAACTGCTCTTTTTCGTTGCTCGATTGGGCTTTGACTTAACTTAATGGCATTGAGTAGCACACGATGGTTTTTTATTTTATAGGAAAGTGCTCTGTACGAAACGCACGCACAAGCGCGCTTTATTTTTTAAAGCTTTGTTTTAGATTAGGGCTGTTGAAAGACAGGCTGCTCTTCGTATGGAATTTCACATTCGGGTTCTTTGGCTTGCAGTTTGTAGCAAGGGAGGCTTACTTCATATGGGTCGTCGCATTCAGCAGGGTCTTTTGCTTCCTCTGTCTCCGGGTAACCATAAGGATATTTCGGATACTCTGGCTCTTCCGGCTCTTTAGCAGGGGACTCGATATCTTTCGGAAGTTCCTGTGGCATATCATTGCGGGGTTCATATATTATTAGGACATCGTTTCCTAAATTGCCCCCGGGGCCTAGGTTGTTGTCTGAAACGTCAAACACAGCAATATTGTAAATTTGCAAGTTTGTGAAGAAAGGCCTGCTGCCGCTAACTTCAATTATCAAATATGAACCGGGATACCAAGCTGGCGGGTTCCTGACTGCGGAAGATAGCATTACACGATCGCCCTGTTGCCACATGTGAGCACCATCTGCCACTTCAATTGTGGAATTAGTATTAAATTCTATCTCCCACGCATATATGGTCGCGTTGCTGGCGTTCATAATCATCAATGAATAATGGAAGCGGCCGAAGAAATCAGATAGTCTGTCGGCACGGAACGTAAATTCTTGGCTGTCAAGCCGTCTGCGCCCACCTGTGTAACCTTGCATGCTTCGTAATATATAGCTGACATGGTTAAATAGCCTATTTCCATTTGTTCTTTCGTTTACACCATCAAACCCTCTTTTAACCAGCTCGTACAGAACCGCATCAAGAAGGTCTTCCAGATATACGTATTTGTGTAAGGTAGCATAGGCATATAACACATCATGAATCGCATCTCTTGTTGCGGAATGACTGCTTGGCTCTACAGCCAGCGCGATTAACTCTGTCATTAAATGATCGAAATAGGATTGTGACATGCTTTGTAATATATTGCTGACGTGGTTAAATAGTCTATTTCCATTTGTTCTTTCGTTTGCGCCATCAAACCCTCTTTCGCCCAGTTCATACAGAACCGCATCAAGGAGTTCTTCCAGATATACGTATTTGTGCAAGGTAGCGTAGGCATATAACACATCATGAATCGCATCTCTTGTTGCGGAATGGCTGCTTGGCTCTACAGCCAGCGCGATTAACTCTGTCATTAAATGTTCGAAATAGGATTGTGACATGCTTTGTAATATATTGCTGACATGGTTAAATAGCCTATTTCCATTTGTTCTTTCGTTTGCGCCATCAAACCCTCTTTCGCCCAGTTCGTACAGAACGGCGTCAAGGAGTTCTTCCAGATATACGTATTTGTGCAAGGTAGCGTAGGCATATAACACATCATGAATCGCATCTCTTGTTGCGGAATGACTGCTTGGCTCTATAGCCAACGAAATTAATTCTGTCATTAAATGATCGAAATAAGATTGTGACATGCTTTGCAATATATTGCTGACGTGGTTAAATAGCCTGTTTCCGTTAGTTCTTTCGTTTGCGCCATCAAACCCTCTTTTACCCAGTTCACACAGAACGGCGTCAAGGAGTTCTTCCAGATATACGTATTTGTGCAAGACAGCATAGTCATACAGCACATCATGGATTGCATCTCTTGTTGCGGAGTGACTGCTTGACTCTATAGCCAGCGCGATTAATTCTGCTATTAAATTATCGAAACAGGTTGGCATATTTTGCAATATATAGCTGACATGGCCAAATAATCTGTTTCCGTTTGACCCTTCATTTGTGCCATCAAACCCTCTTTTGCCTAATTCGTATAGAACAGCGTGGAGGAGATATTCCAAATCGTATTTGTGCAATACAGAATAGTCATACAACACTTCGTGTATTGTATCTCTGGTTCCGGAATTGCCGCTTGGCCTTAAAGCCAGCGCGATTAATTCTGTCATTAAATTTTCGAAATAGGACGGCGGCGGGTTAGGACTACCATCCCCTGGGCCGCCAACCCCGGGGTCAGATATATCTCCTGGGTCTGAATCTCCAGGGTCGGTATTGTTAGTATCACCAGATCCCGAATTCCCGGACCCGGATTGATTTGTGTCATTTGGCCTGGATGTTTCTGGTTCGGGCGGCCGTTCCAAATCTTCCGGCCTTGATTCAAGTATATTTTCCGGTTCGGGCGGATTTGTAGTTTCTGGTTCAGGTCTTTGCTCGTTTTCCAGTTCAGGTCTTTCTCCAGCATCCGGCGGCGGCAACTCCACATGGGGAGGCTCCTGTATATCTATTACATCTATGTCATCGCCAATAAAAGGAGGAATATAAAAATCCCAATCCTCGCTTATCTCTGAGCTGGAAAATTCTTCTTGTAGCATATTGTTTAATTCTGCCTGCTCTGCTACCGTGTTTACAACATCGGCGACAATGCTCATAGACTCTGTGTCGCTCGGCAACATCAATGCAATCTCTAACGCAAGAATATTTTCTATATTAAGAACATGAGTCTCATTAATATTAAACTCACCGCATTCAGACACTTTAACCATTAATCCGCTTGCACCCGGCGGGCTAAAGTGGGTGGCAGTTTGACCGGATGCCAAACATGTAACTGCAATATAGCCTTTAAGCAGGCCAACTTCGCTGAAGCCATTTCCGGCATCATGATTTACATGAATTGCTGTACCTAACACAGACACAGACGTTGCTGGAGTATATACTTCAAAATTTTCATTTTCGGAAAGCGGACGGTATACATCAGCAAACAGGCTACCCTCAAGAAGAAGAAGCCTGACATCTAGTGTATCATCATCAATTTTAACCAATTGCATTTGAGAATTGGGTGCAAGCACAACACTTACCCCATCAAAAATGAGGTGTACAGCTCCCGTGTCACCTGTTGTAATTGTCTCCATTTCTTCCAGCAATCTGTTGTCCTTGTTCATCATTATGCGATGAACCAATATGCCGCCTGGCAGTCTTTCTATTACAGGCAAGACAGGGTCATGCGACACTGATACCGGCTGCGAAGAGCCGCCAGTCGAAAGTACAACCGCGCTTATTGAACTAACAATCGGATGTGAAATATTTCCCCTTGCGAATACGATGAAAAGCAACAAATACAAGAGCACCGCCGAAACAATTGATACTCCAATTATTCTATTTACATATCTCTTAGTCAATAGCATGTAATCGCCCCCAGCCCCTATTGTAACAAATTGCTACTATTTTGTATAATGATAGCATGATGTTAACGCTTTGTCTACTTATTACGAAAGAATTTTTAGATAAATAGACAGCCTGTTTATCGTCTCAAAACCGCCTTAACTTCGCTAATAAGCCGCTTTTCGGCTTTGCCTTCGGATTGCTTTACCATAAAATGGCATCTTGCTTTGATGTTTGTGGGTAAGATGTATGTCGCTCGCGTGTTTTCAGTTTTTAGCATGATAATTTTTGATGGAATGTCCCGGAAACCCCTAGTGTTCATGATTCCTAAACTTGATCGTATATAGCTTCAGAGATATTCTGAGGAAATTATAACATAACTCGGAGCGATAGCACAGTCATTTTTATTTTATTATTCGATTATTTTTTTGAAAGCATGGCGTAAATTCGCTACATATGGTAATATTACGGCAAGATTTTCACTGGACTTCTTGCATAGAAGTCTACTATTTCGTGAAGGGGCAAACAAAATGGCCACATACATTACCAGCATCACCCAAGCAATAGGGAACACACCCCTGCTGCGCTTGGACATGATAAAGAAACACCTGGGTTACGAAGGGCATATTTATGCAAAGCTGGAGTATTTGAACCCTAGTTTTTCTAAAAAAGATCGTATTGCCTTGGGTATGATTAATATGGCCGAACGCAAAGGTCTGTTAAAGCCGGGGCAACCTGTGCTGGAGATGACCAGCGGCAACACGGGCACTGGGGTAGCCATGGTTTGTTCTGCCAAAGGATATAGGATGATTTGCGTGCTTTCCAGGGGTAATTCTCCGGAAAGGGCAAGGATGATAGAGGCTTTTGGCGGTGAAGTCTTTTTTGTAGATCAGGCACCTGACTCTGTTAAAGGTAAAGTATCCAGCGAAGATATTCGGCTTGTAGAAATTGAGGCAGAACGCCTTGTAAGCGAAACAGGTGCGTTCTTTCTTAACCAGTTCAAAAATTTTGATAATGCGCTGGCCCAAGAGCCTGCCGCATATGAAATGTGGGATCAGTCCGAGGGTAAGATACAGGCTTTTGCCGATTTTATAGGTACGGGCGGTACTTTTACCGGATACTCCAAAACATTTAAAAACCTGGACTCGGATATACGATGCTATGCGGTAGAACCATATGGCTGCGCCTACTACAAGGGCGAAATTATCCATGGTGCAACCCACCAAATCCAGGGCGGCGGCTATGCCAAGGCTATGGATATTGTGGATAAAAACCTTATAGACGGCTGCATAACTGTCACAGACGAAGAGGCCGAAAGCATGACCCGCCTGCTGGCAAAACAAGAAGGCATTTTTGCCGGGTTTTCGTCCGGGGCAAACTTGATGGCGGCTGTTAAGCAATTGCAAGGTGTGGATGCCGGTAAGCACTTTGGCATTGTTATTAACGATTGCGGGTTGAAATATATGAGTACGACTTTATTTTAGGAGGCTGGGATGCCGGAACAGAAAATAAGCTCGTTATCATTCAAAGAGCAAAAGATATTAAAACCTAAAATTGAAGATGTTATTTGCGAATGCCTCGATGGTGATATGAGGCAAGCTGCATCCGATTTTGCTGACTATGTAAAATCGATGAAAATGTCACCGCGATGGACTAATAGAAACGCGTGGGTTGTAAATTATAAGGGTAGGGGCGTATGTAAAATATACGTAGGGGATAATGCATGGCTCATACGCCCTTCGTTTAATCATGACTATGACGATGCACTTTTTGCGTTTCTTTTGGAGGAGAGATTAGAAGATATAATTTGGGAAAATATTTACCATTGTCGGGCCTGTGGAAAGTCCCCCTCTACTTGTATGCGGAAAAGTGCAATTGTTTTAGGCCGGGAATTTAAGGGGGTATGCAGTTGTATTTTATTTCAATTCCGAAACCCAAGCTGCGTTGCAATTGAATGCGTGAAGAAGCTTATTGACTACAGACGGACAACCATAATTAACCCCGTAGAATAGACAATTTTTTATACGCCACCCAGCAAAACCTCCAACAATTCCCCAATATGCGAAGCACCAAACACACGAAAGTCTTTTGGCGCGCGTATCTTATTTTTGTTTGCAAGCGGCAAGACGCATGACGTAAAGCCCTGCCTTGCGGCTTCTATTACTCTGCGTTCTGGCTGTGTTATCGCACGCAGCTCACCTGCAAGGCCAACCTCGCCAAGCACCATGGTTTGGGGGTTTATCGCTTTGTTCTTATAACACGATGCCAGTGCGGCTATTACGCCTGCGTCGGCGGCAGGCTCGTCTATTCGCAGGCCGCCAGCCACGTTTACATATGCATCAAAATTTTGCAATTTGTATCCGGCGCGTTTCTCCAGCACGGCCATAAGCATAACAACACGGTTGTAGTCCATGCCCGTGGCGGTGCGGCGCGGTGTGCCAAACGAAGTGTAGGAAACCAGTGCTTGCACCTCTGTAAGAAGCGGGCGTGTGCCCTCCATGCTGCACACCACAACAGAGCCGGGAACGTCTACGGGGCGGCCCGCAAGCATGTACGCCGATGGGTCGTCTATAGGGGTTAGCCCCTTCTCGCCCATTTCAAACACACCAATTTCGTGGGTAGAGCCAAAGCGGTTTTTTACCGCGCGTATCAAGCGGTACGCATCTTTATCATCGCCTTCAAAGTACAGTACGGTGTCAACCATATGTTCCAGTACGCGCGGCCCCGCCAGTGAGCCTTCTTTCGTTACGTGCCCAACTAGCATAACTGCCATGTTTTCCTGCTTGGCAAGGTACGCAAAAAAGGCCGCGCATTCCCGTACTTGGGTCACGCTGCCCGGTAGTGAAGATACGTCCGAAAGGCGCATGGTTTGTATAGAGTCGATGAACAACATCGCGGGTTTTACTTTTTCAACCGCATCGCGGATGGCATACAAATCCGTTTCCGCAAGAAGATAACAGCCCTGTGCCTTAACCTGGAGGCGGTCTGCCCGCATTTTTATTTGCGCAGTGCTTTCCTCACCCGAGACATACAAAATAGGAAAACCCTTGCTTGCCATATGGCGGCACATTTGTAATAACAGGGTGGATTTGCCAATACCAGGGTCGCCCCCAAGCAAAAGAAGGCTGCCTGCGACTACCCCGCCGCCCAGCACACGGTCAAGCTCCGCAATGCCTGTTGCATGGCGAAGCGCGCCGTCTGCCGAGCCGGAAATATCGTTTAGCAATTGAACTGCCGCCGCTTCTCCATTAGTAGGCAGAAATGTATTTCCTTTAACGCCCTTGGCGGGTGGTGGCTTTATGGCGCGTTCTTCAAATGTATTGTATGCGCCGCATGCGGGGCAACGGCCAATCCATTTAGATTGTTCGCTGTCGCAAGCGGTGCATACAAACCGGGTTTTTGCGGGCATATTTAAGACCTCCTATGAAACCCCATTCCGGCGGCTGAGCGGCAAATTTCCCGATCTGCCGCGTTACCGCCTCCTCACATAATTGCTTCTATTATGTTACGTTGGCAATAACGCAACAGCTCAAAAAATTTGCTCTCTCGTCTACCGAAAGCGGGTTTCAGAGGAGGTCTAGTATTTTACCAAATCTTTTACGTTAACTGGGTTGCCGCCTGCAATAGATTTGTTGGCTGCAATACCTGTTAGGATGGAAGAACAACCGGCTTCCACACCTGCGGCGCGTTTGAAGCGGTCTTCGGCTGGTGTGCCAAAAATATCTTCAAGCATAACACGGTCGCCGCCGCCATGCCCGCCTGCTTGCTTTATTACTTCCACTTCGTAAGGCTGGCCAAACATTGGGTGAACTTTGATATAGCTGCCTTTGTAAGCCCCTTCTATGCCGGGCTCGCCGCCTGCGTTAATGTAGGTCTGCTCTGTAACATGGTATTCTATGCGGCCTTTAGAGCCGTTAATAGCAACATTGTAGCCCTCCCAAGGCATGTAGCTGTTCAGGGAATATGTCAAAATTGCATTGGTATCATATTTTACAAGAACACCCATGGTATCTTCGATGCTGATATCGTCGCCGAAAACGCTTCTGTCGCGCAAGTAACCGCTATCATGCTCTGCATCCAAGTACATCGCTTTTAGGTTTGGGTTGTTTTCCATATCGATAGCAAATGGGTCGCCCTTGGCAGCTTCATTGCCATGTGCGCGATAGTAAAATTTCTCTACGCCGCGTTTTTCTGCATTGTGTTTGCCGTAGAAGTTTAAGTCACCGAATGCGAAAACAGTTTCCGGTCTTGCGCCAAGCCAGAAATTAACCAAGTCGAAATGGTGGGTAGATTTGTGTACCAAAAGCCCGCCGCTGTTAATTTTGTTGCGGTGCCAGCGTCTGTAATAATCTGCGCCGTGCTTGATATTAAGCAGCCACTCGAAATGGACAGAAAATACATCCCCGATAACACCATCCATGATTAATTCGCGGATTTTTGTGTTGGTTGGCGCGTAGCGGTAGTTGAATGTAACGCGCAAGTCTTTGCCAGTACGCTCTATGGCATCCAGAATGGCCCGGGCTTTCTTTTCGTCCACTGTCATTGGTTTTTCGGTAATGGCATCGCAGCCTTTTTCCATTGCACGGATAATAAACTCGTGGTGAGTACGGTCTACAGATGTGACTATTACAACGTCTGGTTTGGTTTCGTCAATCATTTTGTCAAAATCTTTGTAGCCGTATGTTGGAACCGGCGCATGGTTAAGCTCATCTTTTAAGATTTTGTTTGCCAAGTCCATACGGGTTTGGCTCAAGTCGCAAAAACCTACAAGTTCGCAGGTGTCTTTATAGGTGTCCGCAACTGCTCTGTAAAACATTCTGGACCTTCCTCCGGTGCCTACCAGAGCATACTTTTTTCTTGCCATGAAAAAAACTCCCTTCAAGTGTGGGGAATGCGTATTCCCATATGTGAAAATTTTGTTTTATACTTCGTAGTATATCACATGGATGTTATGGAAATCAATTTCCTAAATGATTCTCAGAAGTTCTGCTTGCGCACTACACAACTTCTTTTGTTTAAAAAACATTTTTTGTGGCATGATAAATCTAAATCATAAAAAAGGGGCCGAAGGTCATGACATGTTTGTACGAAAAACTCCAAAATAAAGAAGAAAAGCTGGCAGTCATTGGTTTGGGGTATGTTGGCCTGCCGCTTGCGGTGGCTTTTTCAAAAAAAATTGATACCATAGGCTTTGATGTGCATAAAGAGAAAATAGAAATATACCGGCAAGGCATCGACCCGACCCGGGAAATTGGCGATGCGGAAATTCGTAAATGCACAGTGGACTTCACCTATGATGAAACAAAGTTGAAGGAAGCAAAATTTCATATCGTCACCGTGCCAACGCCAATTTCAGATGACCATACGCCAGACCTCAAATATCTTATTGCGGCGACGGAAACAATTGGACGAAACCTTACAAAAGGGGCTTTTGTTGTATATGAGTCTACGGTTTATCCGGGGGTTACAGAAGACATTTGTATTCCTGTATTAGAGGCCCAATCAGGGCTTCGTTGCGGTGCCGATTTCAAAGTTGGTTATTCGCCGGAACGCATTAACCCCGGCGATACGATAAACCGCTTGGAAACCATTGTAAAAATAGTGTCGGGCATAGATGCGGAAAGCTTGGAGGAAATTGCAAAAGTTTACGAACTGGTTGTGGAAGCGGGTATTCATAGGGCAAGTTCAATCAAAGTTGCGGAAGCGACCAAGGTTGTCGAAAACTCTCAAAGAGATGTGAATATCGCATTTATGAATGAGCTTGCAATGGTATTTGACAAGATGGGTGTTGATACGACCGAGGTTGTAGAGGCAATGGACACAAAGTGGAATGCGCTTGGCTTTCATCCGGGGCTTGTTGGCGGCCACTGTATTGGCATTGACCCGTATTATTTTATTTATGAAGCAGAGAAAGTAGGGCACCATAGTGAACTGATTTCTTCCGGTAGAAGAATTAACGAAGAAATGTGCAAATTTGTAGGTGATGCCATCATTAAGCAGATGGCTTTGGCAAATAAAACGCTAAAGCAATCGAATGTTGCAATTTTGGGTTTAACATTCAAAGAAAATTGCCCGGATATTCGCAATTCGAAAATAATGGATATCATATTGCATTTACGAGAATATGGCATTGAGCCGCTTGTTTCCGACCCCGAGGCCAGCGCAAAAGATGCAAAACATGAATACGGCTTAGAGCTTATATCTTTAGAAGATTTGTGCGACTTGGACTGTATTATTTTTGGCGTAGCGCATGATAAGCTTAAAGAAATTGGCATTGAAAAATTGGAAGCAATGTTTGGGGAACATCCTAACCATGAAAAGGTTTTGATTGACGTGAGAGGTGTATTGGACCGGGCCGAAATCGAACGCCGGGGTTACCGCTATTGGCGTCCATAACGAAAGCGGAGTAGGAGAATTGTAAAGTGGATACAGATAAAGAAAAACTATACGAACAGTACAGAAAAAAGACGGCCGCAATAAATGAGGGCGAAGTAAAGAAGTTCAACCGTGCCTTTACGGTATGGGGGAAAATTATTTCCGTTGTGTTTTTGTTTATCTATATTTTTGCAATCTGGCGTTTTACGGCAAGGGCAGAGCAGTGGTACTTGCTTGGCGGGTTAATGTTTTACTACATGTTAGTAAAAAACATATTTGCACTGCTGTACTGGCCGTGCAAGAAAGAACTTACCAAACCATACAAAGTGACGGCAATGGTTACTTGTTATAACGAAAAAACCACGTCGGTTGTGTCAATATTGGACAACATTTTGGCGCTTGATTACCCTGTGCATGAGGTATTGTTTTTAGATGATGGCAGTAAAGATATCCTCGCGTACGAGGTGGCAAAATCATTTGCCGAAGCGCACCAAAACAACGAAAACGCAACGTCTTTTCAGATAGTACGCTTTGAAGAAAACAGGGGCAAGCGCGAGTTGATGAGTGATGGGTTCCGGCTTGTAACTGGCGATTATGTATTCTTGCTGGATTCTGACAGCGAAATCTTGCCCAATGCATTAACAGAGCTATTGCGGCCGTTTGAAGACGGCAAAACGACATCATGTGTAGGTAAAATAGGTGTCCTTGATAAAAATCAAAATTATCTTACAAAGTTGCAGTCAATCAAATATTTCTCTGCCTTTCAAATGGGGCGGACGGCGCAGTCTGTAACCGGGGATGTGGTTATTTGCAGCGGTGCTTTTAGCTTGCATAAAATGGATTTTATTATGCAAAATCTTGATAAAATTAAGAAGACTACGCTTTTGGGGATAACCGTTTCTGCTGGAGACGACCGCGCAATAACATGTTTTTCTAGAATGACTGGCGGAAAAACGCGGTATCAAAATACGGCGTATTGCGAGACAGAAGTGCCAACGACTTTGCGCGGGTTTATCTCGCAGCGCAGGCGATGGCAGCGGTCTGCATACATTGGCAGTTTGACCGCAGTACGGGACCTCTTCCCCAGAAAACTATGGTTTCTGCTGTGGTCGGTTGCCGATGCGTATTTTTGGCTGGTCGCTACCATTCTTTTTGTTATCTCTGTGTTACAACGGGGTTTTTACTTCGACCTCAGAGACGTCGTTTTGTATCATTTTATCATCATGTACGCGCACAATGGATTTTATTTATTGTACCGGCCATTCCAATTTTTATTTACGCCAGTATATTCCTTCATATACGGGTTGTTTTTGCTTTATATACGCATTTATGCCGCAATCACTATTAAGTACGACGGTTGGGGTACAAGAGGCGCTGGTATAAAGAAGTCATAAACTAGGGTGTGTATTCGTTAGTGGGAACACGCCCTAGGAGTCTTGCAGTGCCGCGCTTTTTATGCGATAATTTCTTGGCAAATAAAAAGCGGCTCTGCCGCTTCCCGGAGTTTGGGGCAGTGCCCCATCAAGATGGAGGAGATTAAAATGTTCGTAAAACATGAATTCCCATTGCCCTCTAAAGAGGAACGGTATCAAAACATTAATACGGCGCGCCCTAGGCTGTGGCTTAACCCCCAAGGGGTAGAAAGCTTTAAGGCAAAGCTTAAGCAAGACCCAGCATACTGCGGGTTCGACCAGTTTTACAAATACTCTGTGCTGCCTCGCGTGGCAGAAGGTATTACGCCCGAGCCTAAGCCGTACCCAGACAACAAAAGGGTGGTTGCGCTGTGGCGCAGCAATTATTCGGACTGCCAAACGACGATGTGTTATATCCGCTCGCTATCTGTGGCTGGGGTGCTAATGGAAGACGACGAGTTGCTGGCAAAGGCAAAAGCGGCACTGCTTACACTTGCCGAATGGGATGTAAATGGGCCAACCTCTAGGCTATATAACGACGAATGCGCATACAGGGTCGGATATGGTTTGGCGTACGGTTACGATTGGCTGCATCATCTGTTAAATGACGAAGAAAAAGCAAAAGTTTTCAACGCATTGTTCTTGCGCACTAAGGAAATTGCAGATTATGCGATGGAAACCGCAAAAATTCACGAAAATCCATATGATTCTCATGCCGTGCGCTCTTTGGGAATGTTACTTAGCCCATGCTGTATCGCGTTGCTGGATCCCAATTCCCCCACATATGCGGAAGTTCAAAAGTGGATGGATTACGTATTAAACTACTTTGCTACGTTATATTCCCCATGGGCAGACGAAGACGGCGGCTGGGCAGAAGGTACCGGCTATTGGACAACCGGCATGGCGTTCGCTATCGAAGGCTTAAATTTCATACGCAATTATTTTGGCATAGATTTTTATAAAAAGCCGTTCTTCCAAAAAACAGGCGAGTTTATGATGCGCTGTAACCCGCCAGATGCATACCGTACCGGTTTTGGCTGCCAGTCCAACCTTGGGCAAAAACCCGGCCCTAAAATGGCGTTTAATATGCGCCAGTTTGCGGGACTTTCTAATAACGGAGAATACCAATGGTACTTCGACAGCATAATGAGCAGGTCAGAAATGGCGCCAAAAGATTTTTCTAACAAAGGCTGGTGGGACTTGCACTACGACGATGTTGTGTTCCGTCACGACTTTGGCACCGTACCGGCAAAAGCACCGTCCAACGATGTTACCGTCTCGCATTTTAGGGGCGTTGGCTGGGCATCTATACACAAAAACATGGCCGATTTCGACAAGCACATATACCTGCTTGCCAAATCCAGCCCGTTCGGCTCTATCAGCCATTCTTATGCAGATCAAAACTCCTTTACGCTTTTTGCGTTTGGCGAGCCAATAATCATAACCAGCGGCCATTATGTCGCATACGGCAGCCAGATGCACCTAAGCTGGCGCAAGACAACAAAAGGCTCTAACGCCATATTGATAGACGGTATCGGGCAGTTTTCTGGCCGTGACTGGGCCGCCCACCACGAGGCTCGCTCCCGCTCTCAAGACATAACAGCCGGTGAGCAAAAGAAGCGGATGCTGGCGGCCAAAGGCCATATCGTAGATATTATTGAAAACGAAAAGCACATTTGCATAACCATGGATGCAACCGAGGCTTATGCGGAAACCGTGCCGTACCTGCGCAACTACACCCGCGAGCTTTACTGGATAAAAGAAGCCGACGATAACCGCGGCAAAATAGTAATCAAAGATTATGTTAGCCTAAACCAAGAGGGCAGCATAACATCGCTTCTGCATGCGTTAAACCCGTTTGAAATTAGCGGCGACACGTTTAAAATGCCGGTGGGTAATGTGAACCTAACCGGCAAAGTCGAAAGCGCATCGAGCGGTGTAGACTCTATCACCCAAAGTGATAAGTTTGACGGTGTGGAAGATGCAAGCGAGTTGGAAGGCTTGGACAAGCAGAGCCATTTATTTATTAAAACAAAACCAGCCAAAAGGCATGTTTTAGAGGTTTCGCTAAGTTTTGAGAAGGATGGTAAATCTTCATGAGGAATCGTTTTACTCGACGACTCCACTTGCTGTTGCCGGTATTGATAACCGCAATTTCTATTTTAGGATTCGTAGGTTGCAATCAGGCAGACACCCTGGAAAATTCGACCGAGACGCTTGCGCCAACCATATCGGAATCAAATGAAACGACTACATCTCCGGTAAATATATCAGAGCCGAATGTCACTGATATACCTACAATTGACGAACCGGGGATACCCTACGAAATCGCTCGCGTTCTCAGGCCGGACTTTGATCTTTCGGATGCTTGGTTTGAACTAGACGGGGTGCGCTATTACATTGGCGATCCTGTGAGTAATTTACTTTTACAACTTGCGCCATCTCGCCCAAGGGAAGATGTGTTAAGAAATATGTACACCCTTTTTCCAAGTAGGAACCCTGCTATTCCTTTGCTAACAATACTTACAGGGATGGGGACTGCCAATGTACGTCTTACTTTTGATTTGTACAACCCTACTTTGGATATCATGATGGATTCTTATACCGGTCTTATAAGCGGCTTTGAGTTTGAAACCGTTACCTTTAGCGAGGCGGCACTTCATGTCATGGCGCAATCCGGCCAATCAATTTTTGAATTTCCTCAAGTTACGTTTACGGGAGGGTTGGTTTTGGGTACACCAACTACCAAGGCACAACTTGAGGCCGCTTTAGGGCAGCATTATCGAACGTTTGACCGCCTTGATGCACAGGGATTTATTTTTCTTTACTATGAAAGCGGCTTTGTTGTTATGCTTCGAACAAGCCAAGATGAAGAAAACCCAACAGAAAATCTATATCTAAACAATGTTTCTTTACGATTTAGTTCTGATACCAGTCCGTTTGTTTTGGTTGATTAAATGTTTCAGAAATTAGGGGATGCCTTGAAGACATCCCCTTTTATTTTCGTACCCTTCCTCCACTACAAAGTTTAGAGAGGTTTTATATTGTTCTCCAACTTGTAAAATTCAAGAATAATTTCAACGTCCTCAAATGTCGGGTTTTGCATAATTAACGTGCCATCACTGCGGTTGAACATTCCGGGGTACGTGCTATCCAACCAGTCTGCTTTATCGGGATATTTTTTTAGTATGCGTTTAAATTTGGTTTTCAACGTCCATTTATTCATGCTTAGCATATAGAAAAAATCCATCCATGATGTTCCACTGCTTACGGTCAGCCACATTTTGGAACCCCAGTTATCGGTGTAGTTCCAATACTGTATAGAACCGCCGTGTGCAGGAGTCCATGGTGGTATTTTATACCCGTGCTTGGTCGCTTCGTCGTGAAGGTAGTATTGAATTTTACGCAACGCTTCGGGCGCACTGTCTGTAACAGCCATGAAAAGTACTTCTGTATCATGTGTATTGGGGGGATGTTGCTCTACAAAGCGATATGAAAAAATTTGTTTGTGATGCCCAACAAAAGTTACATAGCAATCTTTCATGCAGGGGTAAACATCCGCTTTACGGCATTTGCAGCATTCTCTTCGCCGTTCTTTAAAGTAGGCGTTTAGGACGGTGATTAAGTTTGGTGTATCAGGACATGAAACCATAAAAGTTTCCGCTTTTTTGTCATCAAATCCTTCAATTAAAAGCCCCATGTCCATAAAGCCCGCAATAATCATATTCGCTTTTGCTTTACTGTTTAGTTGGTTTTGCTGTTTAGCAATGTCGTGGTCATTCAGTTTTTTCTTATCAACCACCAAAATATTGCCGTCAAGATGCCCAATTTCGGCAAGCACACCCAAAAGTCCCCATATGCGGTTATGCCACACGCCGTATGCCGCAATATCTTGCCAGCCTTGCCAACCCCAATCGAACGGGGATGTGCGTTCAATTTCTTCATAAATATCATAAACAAGCTGTTGCAACGCCTTGAATGCAGTCACAAATTCGTCATTCGACAGCCCATCAAGAAAATATGGGTCAATTTCTGTATCTTCAGGAATGAAAACCATGGCCTTTTTGTAGCCGTTTACTGCATTTCGCGCCGGTTCTTCAAAGGTTTCGCAGATATGTTTGCGATATGCCGCGGCAAATAGGGATGCTTCACCGCAAAATTCGGCGTATTTGTCCAAGAATTGATACGCTGTTTTGGTTGCATTTTCACCCCATCCAGTGCTATCACCTTTTACACCATTGCGCTTAACATCATTAATAAATTCAGCGATTACTTCGGTAGAGGGTGAATCGTTACAAAGCATAGCATGGAACTTGTCTGCTAGTGCCATGCTTTTTTGAATGTAGGGTGGCTTCATTCCTTTCCCAGTCAGGTATTCTGGGAATGTTTGCGTGATCGCTTGTGTGACAGCACTAATGATCTGGATTGTTTTATCATCCACCCATTTGGCCCTGCCGTTTTTAACCAACCCTTTTGCGCGGTGAAAATAGGAAGGGGTTAAGTGCTTCCCAGTAGCATCAATCACGTTGATGCTATTATCAAACCTGCCAGAATTTAGTTGCCTATTTATTTTATCCATATTAAATCCTCCGTTTTATGAACGGCAGGACACATTAAATTTTCAATTTCATAATCCTTATGTGTCCGCCGTTGTATACAACAAAGACACAAATGCTTGCATCTGAAATCATTGTACATTCTCTGTTTGTTTTGATGGGTGCCGTCCCCTCAATGTACATTTTTAATATACCATTAACAAGTCCGTAAAGTCACGAATTATTTTGCAGCTAAGAAACAGAATAAAGCGCGCTTGCGCACGCGTTTCGTAGAGACCAGTTTCCTAGAGCACAAAAAAACTCCGTATTTAAGCCGATTTTAGCTTAACTCCGGAGTTATTAGTTGAATAAATATTACACAGCTACTATCACGCCGCCTTTATTTGCATACGTGGTGCTAATGCCACGGCATTCCTGAATAATAATATCTTTGGCTTTAAGGCGCTTCATGAGTTCCTCTTTCAGCTCTACGGCCTTCTCGTAGGCTTTGACATGGGTTATGCCAATGATGCGGTTTTCGATATCTGGTGTGTTTTCTTTTATGAGGTCTACTAAGCGGTTTAATGCTTTGTTGTAACCTCTTGCTTTATCCAGCATCTTTATCTCGCCATTTTCTGCACCGCAAATGGGCTTTACGTTAAGGAAAGATGCTATTTTAGCGACATATGGCTTAACACGCCCGGTTTTTACTAAATTGTCGAACTTATCGAGTATAAAGTATGTGTTCATGTCTTTGATAAATTGGTTTACTTGCTCTACCACTTCGGCAGCACCTATGCCATTTTCCAAAAGCTCGGCAATTTTCATGGTAATTACGCCCTCTCCAATTGCGGCGGTTAGGCTATCGAAAATGTGGATAAATTTTTTCCCGTATTCGTCTACATACATGTCCTTAGCGGTCATGGCACTTTGGTAAGTGGCACTTAGCTTGCTGGATAGCGTAACTACGAATACGTTGTCGCCTACTTTAAATTGCTCGAAAAATAAATTTGGAGATGGAGCCGAGGTTTTTACAGCTACCGTGCTAGATTCCATGTGCGCTAGATATGAATCCTGATCAAAGTCTTCATCGTCTAAGTACACCGTGTCTTCGATTTGCAGGTTTAGTGGTACATGAGTTAGCGTGCAGTTTTTGCTGTTTATTAGCTCTTTGCTAAGGTCGCAGCCACTGTCAACTACAATGTGATTTATCATCCTTTGCCTCCTATTAGAATGGGGCTCTGCCCCAAACCCTCTCGTAAGCTGCGCTTACTGGCCGGGTGGCCCGATGCTTCGCATCGCCGACTTCGTCGGTGTATACCCCGCCGTTTCGGAATGCAGGTTGCCTTGCAACCGATCCTGGGAATGAATCCCACCTGCACTTCCTCATTGATGCCTTTGGCATCAATTCTGGGAAGCGACGAAGCCGCTTTTTTGATGGGGCTCTGCCCCGAGCCAAACTGGCAAGAAACCGAATAGCTTTGTGGGAGTATAACATCAAAAGTGCAAAACGTCTACTGTAAGCATGTTTTTTTCCACGTCGAAAGAAATGTAAAAGAAATTTACCATAAACGATACATGGATAGAGGCAGTTCAGATGATTTCTTCGCAATATGTTAAGGTTGATGGGATTACTTTGTATAGCCATACTCAGTCTACCACAATATCTGACAACGAAAAAAGCTGTATATTCTCATCTATCCTTGCTTTATCAACCAGCCCTTTTGTAAAGCCGGATTTAGAAAACAATACATATTTTATATCCGCACCCACTTTTACAATTGAAGATTTCTCTTTTAATCGTTCAAGGTCGGATATATCGACTTCAGCAGTGCGGAATTTGCACTCGCCCAGAATGTAATTTTTCGATTTGGCATCAACAGCAACAATGTCGATTTCAGAATCTATAGAAACCAATTTTTCTTTTTCATTGTCTGTAGCAGGGGTGGATTTATTTAATTTGCCCCACCACCTACCAAGTTTTGAAATTCTGAACGTTAGCTCTCCCAGCCTATTTTTCCTACGGATAAATTCTCGGCACACGGTTTCAAATATTGGAGATGCAAAATGGTTTAATTGTGGCTCAACGGTATACTTGTAAACGCCGTTAGCATCTCCGGTCTCTAAGTCTGATATATTAGGTAGCACGAAACCATACCAGAAGCGGAAGAAGTTATCTGTTATTCGGTACAAACCCCGTGTTGAAGCAGCTTGTTCTTTTCCGCTTGCTGCCACTCCCCTTGCAGACAGAATCGAAAATTCACGCTCTAATATTTGAAGTTCCATAAGATTTTTTAGATAGACGCTTATCTTTGATTTTTCAATCTGCGTTTTAGTATAAATATCATTAAGCTGTGTATTGCCAAGTGCGATAGCCTCTATTATCGTATTATACAATGCAGGTTCACGTAGCTCTTGGCGGATTAAAAATTCCACTTCGCTGTAAAGGACACAGCCCTTAGTTAGTACATTTTTAACAATGTTTTCACGAAGGTTAAGCGCAGGGTTAAATTGTCGCAAATAGTGAGGAATTCCGCCCAATATTGAGTACGTCAGCATTTTATCTTCATCGCTATAGCTGGGGAAAAATTTAACGGCATCTTCAAAAGGTAACTCATTCATTTTGTATATTCCGGTAGTGCGTCCGTACAGCGGGTTTTTTTCTGATAAAATTTCTTTTTCAATAAAGCTCATTGCGCTGCCACATAAAACAATCATGATATCGCTGTTTTTAAGCTGACTGTCCCATAAAATCTGTAGAATAGATGGGATTGATGGATTCCCTTTGCACATATAAGGAAATTCATCAATAATCAAGAGCTTCTTTGCGCCGTCAGCCGGTAGTTCCAAAATCCCTTTGAATGCTGCTTCCCAATCTTGAAAAGCGCTAATATATTTTGAAGCAGGACTACCGGATTTTAATAAGCGTTCGGAAAAAGCCGTAAGTTGTTTTGTATCTGACAACTCGCGGCACGAATAAAAAACATGTGGTTTTCCTTCACAGAATTTATGCAAGGTTTCAGTTTTTCCGATACGCCGCCGCCCATACAAAACGACTAATTGCCCACCGGGAGCAGTATATCTGTCATTAAAAAATTGCAATTCTCGCTCTCGCCCTATAAACATTGCCCACCTCACATTTATAATTATGATTATACAAATCATGATTTGCGATTATTGTAGCTGATGCCTTACAGATTGTCAATCTTCCAATGCTCCCGGGTCAAGTGACATTTTGTTCGTTTCCTATGAAACTGACGTAGGCAATCCTGCTGGGAGTTTTTAAAATGAACATATTCTATCCAAATAATGATAAAACTTAGATAAAATATGTTCTCAATTTGGGCAAGATAACGATAAAATTTGGATAAGATATATCAGGTTGCAGAATCTACACAAACCTCTGATAGGGATTTCATCAACTCCCAGCCACCAATGCTAACCCCTTTATCGCTGGCAATCATCTGCCCTGTGATATGCTTCGCATAAATACTATGCAAAAATAGCGCCAAGTCTGCCGCATCATCGGGTACGCACCAATGGCTTGTGTCACCGGGGTAGTAGCCCGTGTCATTTGGGCCGGGGTTGATGCAGTTGACCCTGATATTCTTTTTACCAAGAACCACCGATGCTTGGCGGCACAGGTTGATAATGGCTTCTTTGGCTGCGCAGTAGGGGATTTCATCTGACATAGCGGCGTAATATTGCCCGCTTGTAAACATTGTTACAGCATTGATTTTGTTTGTGTCAACTTGATTTGCAAATGCTTGGAGCATCAGCATACAAGCGCGGATATTTACCGAAAAATGCGGGTCAAGGTTTTCTTCCGTCCATTCGCCTAATTTTATGCCTGTTCCATAACAATGATTTAGAACCATGCCGTCAAGCCCGCCAAGTTTTTGCGAAGCCTCCTTGACAACCGCTTCCGCCGTGCCTTTTTCGGTAAAGTCGGACGGGGTAATGGTGATGACGTTTAACCCGCTATCTGCAAGTGTTTTTGCCACATTTTCGGTGCCTTCGCGGGTTGCGGAATTGTTGCATCCGACGGTTAAATCATACCCCGAATATCCGTGTATGGCGACTGCCGCACCGGCTTCGGCAAACCGTTTGGCAAGGGTTGCACCAATACCCAAGGGGCGGCTAACGCCTGTAATTAAAATCCTTTTCCCGTCCAATCGTATTGTAGAATGGCTCATAATTGATTCCTCTCTAATTTTGTGTTTCCCAACAAAAACAAGCCGCAAGAAAGTTGATTTCCCGCGGCTCAAATAAACACACAAATAAAAATTCATTACTTGTGCAAAATGAGCTAAAAGAATCCTCAAGACTTTCCTGCGTAATCAGCATAACAAAACCAGCGGGATTATCACCGCTTCTTTGAAACTGTCATGCTTTTTGTGATTATATAAATGGTGAAAATAATATACATCGCTTATCGGTCAAAACGCCTCATGCCCTCTGGCATTCGGCTTCCCTCTGTCAATGTATTTATTTTCTACCATTCATATAGGGTGTGTTCGATAATTCCATTACACCGTCTTTTCGACAAATTTCTCGTTATACGTTGTCGCAAAAAACCTTACATACCTTTGGGTATGTGCGGCTTTTTGCTCCGAGTCTAACAAAAAATTTGCCTGAAAATCCAGTGCAAGCGAATTATCGAACACACCCTAGCAAGAAATGTCTGACATTCTTTTACCTCCGTTGCTTTTTTCAAAATATATTATTTTCACCAATTATATATCATTGCAAGTGGGTATTTGTCAATCCTACTGCATAAGCACAACCTGCCTGATTTCACAAAATGAAATCTTGCGCCCTATTATACGGTCGGCTTCCACAAAATTATGGCCGCCAATTTCTACCGTATTGCGTGGCAGGCTAATGGATAGTTCCGTAAGTGTGTCGGTGTTTATATAAATTTGCCCTTCCCATAAGTAGCCGGCAAAGGCAGACCTCACCCATCTTGAGCCATGAGGCGCGTTTGTTTCCAGTACAGAAACAAAATGCCTGGCAGAAACGGCATCCTCATATGCCGCAAGCAGCTTGCTTTCAAGAGAAATAGAAAAATCGTCCCGCATGGCGCGGCTTATGCCAAATGCATCTGCGTATACGATAAGCCCCAGCCGGGGAAAGCCTGCCAACGCTTGATAAACGCGCGTAATTTCGGCGGCGGCTTCTTCCAAATGGTAGATATGGTCGGCTCTTGAAAAATGGCTAATTCCAAGCGGTAAAGCCATAATTGGGTGGCGTGCCTGAAATGAATGGTAGAACGGTGTAAAAGCTTCGATTACATCTGCTGCAAAGCCGTAGCCATTGCGGTGTGACAGCACCGATACGCCAACCCAATCTACTGCATCACTCCCCGGGAAAAATGGGTTGCGAATAGTAGATTCCAGGCTGGGCGCAGCCCAAACGAAGGCTACATGCGGCGCATATGACAGGAATATGGCGCGCGCCTGCCTGAATATAAGCGCGTATTCTGCCGGGATTAAGCCATGCGCGGGAATAGGTCCCGGGCCGTGCGGGTAAAACACCACAAACATTGGCAAGTTAAACGCCCCAAGGCTTTGGGCAAGGCGTGCCAGCGTTTCGCTGATTTCTTCTATTTCCTCTAAATCGGCTTCATCTGCATCATTTATTTGCGGCGGGTGAAGCACAATAAGCGGTGTTGCAAGCGCCGCTATGCACTGTAAAATCCAAGTTACGGGCACTTCTTCATCGACGCGCATTTCGTGTACAAAAACCGCATGCCTTTGTCCTACAATATCTACAAAATCCCGTATGGATGCACCCGGCGAAAGCCATGCCCCCAAATATATGCTATCCGTGGGTTCATATATACCGCGTATGGCATTTTCTATGCTGTACAAGACGGGTATTTGTATGGGACGGTTTTCTTCTGCGGTGTCGGTATTGCTGTCGGCGGCTATTGGCGACATTTCTATGGAACGAGTGCGCGGCATCCCTACGATTGGTGCGGGGTTGTTTGTCACACATGAAGTGACGGTCAGCATTATAAGCACGAACAAAACAGTTAATTTTTTCATAAAAAGGCGACACTCCCAACGGTTTTATTAGATGTAAACCACCTGGAGTATCGCCTATTTTGACAAAAATAATACTACAAAGAACAGGTTCTAAGAAACCGCAACCACTATTAAAAATACCAAGCCAATAAGCCCAAAAGCCTTTTGCCACAGCCCATACTTTTCAAGTTTAATACCAGACACCATTAAAAGACCAACTACAGCGAACGTAACAACCGCCACCCACAGCGAAATCTCGTACATGACTACACACCATATGGAAATAGTAACAATCATCATAGCCCCGGGAACGGGCAGTCCTGTAAAGTGGCCGCCAGAATCTAAAATGTTGTAATACGCAAGCCGCCACAGGCCGCAGATACAGTACAATATTAACGCTAATATTATTGCAGGGCTGTTGCCCAATAAGTCGTGTACCATCCATATAGGTATGATGCAGCAGGTGAAAAAATCCACCAAGGTATCCAGATAACGCCCAAATTCGGTCTGCTGTTTAAGCTTTGTAGCAACAAAGCCGTCGATAAAATCCATGACAGATGCAAAGAATAGGAAAATAATTGCCATCCGCAGGTCGCGCTGTGTCAGGTGGTAAGCGGCAAATATGCCAAATACCATGCCAAACGTTGTTATTATGTTGGGAAAGTTTAAATGCTTTAATGCGGGGAAGAATTTTGCCAATTTCATGAGAATACACACTTCCTACTAATTTCCCAAAGGTTCACCAATGGATATTTTTGTTTCATAGCCTTCTGCCGTGCGGGTTACCAGGTCTTCGCTTGGCGCAAATTGCCCCTTCTTCAGGAACATGAGAATAAGTGACCCGCCGGGCTTAAAGTAACTTGCAACCTGCCCGCGTTCAACTTTTTGCCCGTCTGCAAAGCAATGGACGATGCTGCCCACAAATGTCGCACCCACTTCTACCAGCACGACATCGCCAAAATTTTCTGTAGAAAATTTAATAACCGCACGTTTGTTTCGGCAGTATAGCCTAACTACGCGGTTTAACGCAAGCGGGCTTACAGAATATAAATCGCCCTTTATCATCTGTGTGCTTTCAACCACACCGGTGTCAAAAAAGTGCATGCGATGGTAGTTGGCAGGCGTTAGACGGATGCTGACCATCGTGCCGCCCTCATATTCTTTGGCTAATTTGTCATTTCTAAAAAGCTCTGCCAGCGAAAAAGATGCACCTTTGGCGGCAACGACCTGATCTTGTTTTATGTTGGTAAACACAGACACAAGACCCTCGCAAGGGGAGCCAAGCGTGCCGGGTTTTTCTGGGAAAAGCACGTTCTCCCTCTCTCTTGAAAAGAACTGGGTAAAATTTTTGTACGTGCCCTTGCACCCGGTCATATCTATATTATATTGCTTTATAAACTTGGGTATTACTTTTGCCGAAAAAGGGGTGCGGCAGTACAGGCCGTAAATACGGCTTACAGCCTTGCGTTTCACCAGCCATAACAGCGATGCACCGCCCACAGGGTTTTCGTAAATTAGGCGCATCCACCGCTCTGGACAAATGCGTTCTTCTTCCAGGTTTCCGTCGTTGTAAACCCAGATTTGCTGCTTCCGTTTAGATTGCTTGCGTAGCGAAAGTTTGCGTCTTGGCAACTTTGGAAGCTTGCGCCTTAATTGTATTCGACCCATGAGTCATCTCCTTGATTTATGTAGTTTTAGAATGGACACACATTAGATTATACATTTTTGTGAGTAAAATGCCAAGCTCAAGTTTTTGTTGTTTTTTTATACCATTCCAGTATAATGTGGTATAAGATTAAGTTAGAGGAGAGTATTACTGATGGGCGAGAGCATGAAAGGCATGAAACGTTCGCATTATTGCGGCGATATTAATCAAAATATGATTGGCGAACAAGTGACAGTAATGGGCTGGGTAAACAAACGCCGCTATCTAAGCGGGTTGATATTTTTAGTGATACGTGACAAAACCGGGTTAGTGCAAGTTGTGGTAGATGAAAAACGTGTACCTGCCGCGCATTACCAGCTTGCGAAGGAAGTCATACGCGGCGAGTTTGTAATAGCCGCTGTTGGTACTGTCATTGCGCGCACCCCGGAAAATGTTAACCCAGATATGGCCACAGGGGCAATTGAAATTGACGTAACCGACCTGCGTGTGCTGTCCGAGGCAGAAGTCCCGCCGTTCCAAGTAACGGACGAAGATGTTGGGCTTGATATGCGCCTAAAGTACAGGTATATCGACCTGCGCCGCCCCGAAGTGCAAAAAATATTTGAGATTCGTCACAAGACAGCGCGTGTTGTACGCGAGTATTTGTCGGACGATGGCTTTACAGAAATTGAAACACCAATTCTAATAAACTCTTCACCGGAGGGCGCGCGTGACTATCTTGTGCCGTCCCGGATGCACCCCGGACAGTTTTATGCCTTGCCGCAGTCTCCGCAGCAAATGAAACAGATTTTAATGGTGGCGGGTTTTGATAAATATTTCCAAATTGCGAAATGCTTCCGTGACGAAGACCTTCGCGCAGACCGCCAGCCGGAATTTACGCAAGTGGATATCGAGTTGTCGTTTGCGGAAGAGGAAGACGTCATGGCGATGACAGAAGGCTTGATGGGCCGCATAATGAGTGAAGTAATGGATGTTGACATTCCCGCAAATTTCCCGCGCCTAACATACCAAGAGGCTATGGAGCGTTTCGGGTCGGATAAACCGGACACCCGCTTTGGTATGGAACTGCTCGACGTTTCCGATTTGGTTAAAGGTGTGGATTTTCAGGTGTTTTCGTCTGCGCTTGAAAGCGGCGGCAGTGTGCGTGGTTTTTGTGCAGAAGGTTGTGCCACCCTGCCACGCAAGCAAATTGATGCATTTGTCGAACTTGCAAAAACCCACAAGGCAAAAGGCCTTGCTTGGATAACCCTACCGGAAGACGGCACCCTAAAATCGACAATATCTAAATTTTTTACGGACGAACAGCTTTGGGAAATTGCGGCACGGTTTAACGCTAAATCCGGAGACGTGATTTTCCTGTGTGCAGACCAGACATCTATTGTATTTGACGCACTGGGCGCGGTTCGCCTTGCCGCCGCAAAGTGGAAGGGCGCGGTACCGGAAGATAAGTATAACTTCCTATGGGTAACGCATTTCCCGCTGTTGGAATATTCCGAGGAAGATGACCGCTATTTTGCGGCGCATCATCCGTTCACATCGCCGCTGGAAGAAGATACGCATATGCTGGAAACAAAACCTGCCCAAGTCCGCGCCAGGGCGTATGACCTTGTGTTAAATGGATATGAGCTTGGGGGCGGAAGCATTCGTATTCACCAGCGGGAATTACAGGATCGCATGTTTGCGGCACTTGGCTTTACCCCGGAAACGGCAGCAGAAGGTTTTGGTTATTTCCTAGAAGCGTTGAAATACGGTGTGCCGCCCCATGGTGGCATAGCCCTTGGGCTTGACCGTATTATTATGCTGCTAACCGGAGCGGATTCGCTACGCGAAGTCATTGCCTTCCCCAAGGTCAAAGATGCATCCTGTCCCATGACACATGCGCCAAATGCAGTAGACCCTGCACAGCTAACGGAACTTGGTATTGCAAAAATGGAAGTGTAGTGAAAGAAGCGAACTTCAGCTTCTTTCATCAGAATAATTGTGCCTTCCGCGCACGGGAAACGTTCACTTCGTTCACTGTGCGCCAGCAAGGAGGTATACACCAGCGAAGCTGGCGATGCGATAGCATCGGGCCACCTGGCCAGCAAGCAAAGCTTGCGAGAAGGGCTTTGCCTGACTGAAAGGAAATGGAAAGGAATGAATCAACATGCCGCAAGTAAAAATTGAAATTCTAAAAGGGCACGCGAAGGAATACAAGACAACGTTATTGCAATCTGTACATGACGGGCTTGTTAACGGACTGTCCATCCCCGATAGCAACCGTGACCAACGGTTGTACGAATTGGATGCCAGTTGTTATGAGCGTTCCGCCGGAAAAACAGACAAAGCGACATTAATAGAAATAACGATGCTGCCGGGCCGGAGCGCCGGGTTAAAGAAAAATACCATAACAGAAATTACACGCCTGCTTGGTGAACGGCTTCAAATTCCCCCATCAGATGTTTCCATAATCATTTACGACCCACCGCTCGAAAACTGGGGCATACGAGGCCAACAAGGAAGCGAAATGGGTTTAAATTACAAAAAAGAATAAGCCAGAAAAGCGGCTTTGCCGCTTCCCGGAGTTGATGTCTTTGATATCAACGAGGAAGTGTAGGTGGGATTCATTCCCAGGATCGGTTGCAAGGCAACCTGCATTCCGGAACGGCGGGGTTTGGGGCAGAGCCCCATTTAAAAGAAAGGGGATTTGTCATGCCTCCAGATTATGTAGTGCCCGACATTTGGTTTCCCAATTTGCGGATATATTTCGACAATGTGCCGCGGGTTTTATTCAGCCCGTTTGGGTTTAATATATATATATATGCGGTGCTTATCGTGATAGGCATACTTTCTGCGTATTTTTTGGCGGTGTGGTATGCCCGCCGCACAGGCCAGAAAGTGGACGATTATACAGACCTTTTGATGCTGGGTGTACCAATGGCGGTTATTGGGCTGCGTATTTATTTTTTGGTATTTAATTGGGATATGTATCGCGGCCAGCCTATTTCACGCCTATTTGATATCCGTAGCGGTGGCTTAGCAATTTATGGTGGAATTATTGGTGCGCTTTTGGCCGGTATAATAATGGCTGTGGTAAAAAAAATCCCGTTCACAAGGCTTGCAGACACCTGCGCGCCGTCATTGCTATTGGGACAGGTGATAGGCCGTTTTGGCAACTTCTTTAACCGCGAAGCTTTTGGCGGGTACACCAACAACCCATTTGCTATGCGCATTCGCCTGGATCAAGCCCATGGCGTAGTGCCCGCAGAGTTGCTGGATACTGTCGTAACGGCACAAGGGATGCAATATTTACAGGTTCACCCGACATTTTTGTACGAGTCATTTTTTAACCTGCTGCTCATGTTCGCGCTTATATTTTACCGCCCGCACAAAAAATTTGAGGGCGAAGTTATTCTGCTGTACTTGTTGGGTTATGGCATAATCCGCTTCTTTGTAGAAGGCCTGCGTACCGACCAGCTCATGTTCTTTGACACAGGCTGGCCGGCAAGCCAATTTGTTTCGGTTATATTTGCTGTATTGTCCTTAATTTTAATCATTGCGGGGCGCACAACAAAACCTACTCGGCGGTAAAATCGTCAAAATATCCGCGAATCAACACCACGGGTGTACCCTTATCGCCGCTGCCTGCTATCAGGTCGCAAAGGCTGCCCACCAAATCTGCATACACGCGCGGGGTGGTGCCCTCCCGGTAGGCGGTGGGGTTATCATGTTTGGCTTTTATTGCATCGGTTATAGCCTGTTGCTTTTCTTCGCCTTCTAAATTCCCAAAAGCGTTGTCTGCCACAAATTTCATTTTTATTTCCATGGGCTGCCCGCCCAGCCGCTTGGTATAACCCGGCGAAACCACGGGGTCGGCAAGTTCCCATATGCCGCAAACAGGGTCTTTAAACGCACCGTCGCCGTAAACCAGCACCTCCGGCGAAGCCCCTGTTTCTTGTTTTAAGCGCGCCTGCACGGCATGTGCAAACTCATACGCTTTCCCCGGGAAAAGTTTTAATGTGTCTTCCGTAGAAAGGTTGGAACCCAACACGCCGTATTCCTTATTGCAGCCGCTGCCGTTTATGCTTTGGCTAAGGATATCCGACAATGTGAAAACCTTATTTGCCCCAGCGCGTTCCAGACGCGCTTTTGTATTATTCCGGCTGTGAATCTCGCCAACAATTATATTTTTCGTAAGTTTTAAAATATCCCGCGGGTCGTTAGAAAAGTATATGCTAATATTATGGCCCGCGTTTTTGTAAAGGTCTACATAGTCTATATCGGTAAAAACATGTTTATACGCGCCGCCGCAAGCGGTTTGGAATTCCTCGGCTGTTACCATTTTGCCGCCCAATTTGTCTGTAATTTCGTCCAAAAGGGCGGCAGCCATGGTAGGGTTGCCCACTTCATCGTACGGGTAGGAAAGCAATACATGCAGCTTTTTTGCCCCCTGCGAAATGCCCTTTAGTATATTCAAAAAGCGGTTGCGCGACAGTATGGGGTATACAAGCCCAACTTCCTCGCCTGCAAATTTTGTTCTAATATCGGCAGCAATGTCGGAAACTTTGGCAAAGTTGCCCTCTGCCTTTGCTACAACGCCTTCGGTAACGCCAATAATGTCTGCATCCGATAATGGCACACCACCGGCCTTTACAACGTTTATCACATGGTTTGCAACAATGCTGACCAAATCGTCCCCATGGGTGATTATTGGCAGTCGTATTCCAACCGCAGAAGTCCCTGTTAAACGCATTACAATTCCTCCTTTAAATTTACAAAAGACCATGCAAGTATCACAAAAGATACCTGCATGGCCTTTTCACTTTTCAACGGAAATAGCTTGAAAAAGTGGATTCGCCGTATATAATTTATGGGCGGTGCGGGACTCAAACCCACGACTTCCACCACGTCAAGGTGGCACTCTATCAGCTGAGTTAACCGCCCATGTAAACCAACCCTGATATATTACCAATTTATGCGGGTTTTGTAAAGGTTTTTTGGCTGTTTCTCGAAAATCCGAAAATTTTGCTGAGAATTTTAGCATATATCAATAATTTTGTACCCAAAAGCGTTATAAAGCGCCGTTCCTTTGTAATAAATTGGATTTTCACGTTTGGGGCCGTATGACAAGTGCTGATGCCCAAAAATATGCAGTTTTGGTTCCGCGCTGTCTAAAATGCTATGAAAACACTCAAACCCCTTGTGAAAAAAGTCGTCTCCGTCACCTAAGCCATAGGATGGCGCGTGTGACACGAATATGTCAATCTTATTTTTGGCTTTACGTAATAGTTTATCGACGCGTTTTGCCATTTGTTCTTCTGACAATTGATAAACGCCATCGGGGTTTTGGCTTTGGCAACCCCCAAGTCCGGCAACCCGAAGCCCACAACTTGTTATTATTTCCCCGTCAATAGATTGGCATCCCTTGGGCTTACTATTTTTCAAATATGTGTCGTGGTTTCCGGGGACATATAGCAAAGGGGCCGGAATCATAGCTGCAATAAACTCAAGATATTGCAATTTCAAATCCCCTGCGCTAATGATTAAATCTACGCCCTCAAAAACAGACTTATCAAAATATTTCCATATGAACTTGCTTTCCTCGTCGCTAATCATTAATAGTCTCATTTATCCCACCCTAAGACCGCTTTCGTTTCTTTTTGCCGCCAGCCTCTTCGTATTTATCAATAATAGGTTTGAATATTTCTTTTTCTGCTTCTTGTCGCGCTTGTATTGCATCTTGAATATCTTCGTACTGGCCTAGGTTTTTTTGCTTGTCGTTTATAGTAATGTATGCACGCCATTTGCCTGTACTGGCTACCTTAGATACCCCTTTATACCCGCTGGTGTTACTGCGAAGCATTCCTCTGGTAAGTGAACAAACCACTATGCCATCTACTCGATCCTGCTCATATCCCCTTAAATGTTCGCATCCTCTTTGTTTCCCCCTTGCAGATACTAGCTCTTTTTGTAAACACCCACAAGACCGGCTGGCACCTGTCCGAAGGCTATAACCGTTTACGGTGTGTGATTTTCCGCAACTACAAATGCAATCCCATACAGCTCCTTTTCTTTGCACATATCTTCGTTCAATATTCTTCTTTATCACTGTTAACTTACCAAAAGTTTGCCCAACGAGATTTGTTCCTATTTCGGTTCTTAGGCAACCACAGGATTTGGTTTTGCCGCTTTTAATGCTATGTGCAAATACTATAGTGTTGTTCCCACAATCACATAGGCATTTCCATTGTATGCGATTTTGTTTTTTAGGAGCTTCTTCTAATACAGTCAGCTTCCCAAACTTTTGGCCCGTAAGATCTTCTTTCCGTGTTTGTATTGGAACACAACCGCAAGAATTTGGATGCCCTTTTTTGAGATAGTAACCCACGGTATCGATAGTGTTTCCGCAATCACACAAGCATTCCCATAAAATAAGGCCATTGCGTCTTTCTTGGCTTTGCCGTATAACGGTAAGGTGCTTGAATTTTCTACCCGTTAAGTCGATTTTTTTCATGAATTATCACCTCTACAATTTTTGCAGTGCCAAGGGGCGATTTCGTTGGCACATTTTATGACCGAAGAATAATTCCTCTACCCAGCCCGGACATTCTCTCTAGCTGCCTCACAGACATTCCGGCCTCCTTCAAACATCGCAACAATGCGTCTCGCTCTTCTTTATCCTTTTGCTGAAGCGCCGGAAAAGTAGAAAGTCCTAAATTTTTTGCCATTTCTTTTGCCTCTTCATCTGTTACCCGTTTATTGTCAGACACATCCAGGCAGGTATCGTTGCTTGGTTCGTTTACATATTTGATAAATTGGTTGCGGGCGGTTTCGCTATTGTTATTAAATAATTCCAATATTGGCTTGGTGTCTGCAATTAGGCCATTGCCCAAATAGTCGTTGTAACTTGTCCAGTGGTCGATGCCAAAGCCCACCTTAACCGGGTTTTGGTGGATGTACCTTAGCACGGTAAGCAGATATTTTTCATCCTCTACCGGTTCACTTTTATATCGGTCTTGGAATAAATGTCCTGTCCGGTTATACTTCCAATTGTACCAATACACATAACTTCCGCTAATTTTTCTCATGACGTCTGATATGCTTACAGCCCCCACTTTTAATAAAAGGTGGACGTGGTTATCCATTAGACAGTAGGCGTATATTTCAAACGCGCACTCATTTTTGTAATTTGTTAATCGCTTTAGGTATGCGCACCTGTCTTCGTCATCTTGAAAGATATCTTGCTGGTTAATGCCTCTTTGCAAGGTATGATATATCCCGGTTTCGCTTTGTTGTCTGGCTTGTCTTGGCATTGGTTTCACCTCAAGAAGAATATATCATATGCAAATAGGCATGTCAATAGAACCGTCCCCACGGCAGGTTATTTCCTAACGATATTATAGTTTTTACTCTCCTACCGCTAAGACTAGCTTTCCATCGTCCAAAGCAATTCGCAATAGTACGATAAAATCCTCTATGAATTTATCAAATTCATTTTTTTGTATGCCATATGATTTTAACTGGCTAAACCGTTTGTAATAATTTGGATGATCGTATAGAAAAGATGCTTTTATCTCTACCAAAAAATACAGTAATTGCCTCATATCATCTTCCGATAACCAATAATCATCCCAGTCATTTAAGTCGTTTAATATAGTGGCATAATTTGAAAATTCACTTTTGTGCTCCTTGAAAAAGGAATGTATTTCGGGAGGGAAATGCACCCACAGATTGTTTCTAGTAAATCTAACTTTTTTTGATTTTTCTAATATTGTAAAGTCAATGGGCATCTTTCACCCTCCCCTAATATAAATTCGTTACACCTTGCCGACCAAAGGCAAGAGGCGCAATCCTATATCAATCATATCAAATTCACTTAATAAACTCAACCGTCAAATCAGCGGTTGTTTTTATATTCACCAATAATCCAAAAAATGAAAGGGGACATTTATAGACGATTCCGTTGAAAAAGGGCTCAGTTTTCGGTCGAAACGCGCCGCGCGGCGCCTCCCTCGACTTCACCGTTTTCAACTGAAATCGCTATATCATGTCAACACTACAAAATCTCAACAGCAAAATCGAAAAGGCACAAGCCGAAATGAAGCAAAAAGAGAATTACCTCAAGGAACT
>Ga0131853_10002769_pt1 | contig 31401 bp, 22 predicted proteins | sample TergutLab28metaG_FD_92764 | JGI IMG/M metagenome (GOLD analysis project Ga0131853, IMG submission 92764) | Labiotermes labralis P1 segment gut microbial communities from Petit-Saut dam, French Guiana - Lab288 P1 (version 2) (version 2) | ecosystem: Host-associated > Arthropoda: Insects >... | reverse complement strand
TTAATGGGTTTTTTTTTTTAAAATTTTAAAATTTCTTTTGGGACAAGGGGGTTTCTTAAAAAAAAAAATTTTTTTTTTTAAAAAAGAATAAACCCCCCCCCCCCCCCCAGCTGTATTATTTGAAGTCAAACAAAACGAAATGTAGGAGGTACTAGAAGTCTTCATTCTTCTAGAATGTTGCACAGCGTCGGTGGGTAGTTACCGACGTTGCGGGACAGCGTGTTGTTCCCATCTTGAAGGGTCAGGATTTCTAAGACTTCATAACATCGGTCTCACCTTCATGGTAAGGATGACTAAGATATCTTAACCCCCTGAAGACGGCACCGAACCGCTGTCCCGAAACGTCTATAACAAACCACCTACTGAACCTGCACAACATCCCTAAATATCGAATACCTTAACTGCACTGTGACAAAAACCTAAAATCTTGTATCCATTGTAATCAAATGCCTAGGATTAATGAAAATCCACATACATGTTGGTGCAGTGACAAGCGAGTTATTCACTGATATGTTTTGTGTTGTGCAGACAAGCAGCAGGAGTTAGATTTGCCTTCCTTGCGGATAGAAGACACAGAACCTCGAGCTAACAAGAAGAAAGAACGTCCCCGCCATGGCTCCACTACTATGTCCCAGATATCAGGGGTCAAGAAGCCCCTCTGTCACACCAACAGCTTCACAGGTGAAAAGCTTCCCAAGTATGGCGTTGAAACACCTTATGAGGAGGACCTTGGCAAGGCAAGTTTCATACATACAATATGTATATAAATCATGAAGTCGTGCCCTAAATTCGCCACTAATCAGAGAATATCTTATTGTAAACTTCTGCTAGAGGAGAGGATTCCATGTGCGTTTTACGGTGGATAAAATGGCGCTGGGACAGACATTTCTCAAAGTACATCGGTTTTCCGCTGCCAACATCATTCCACCAATCCTTCATGCTTGTCATTCTCTTGTCACTGACTCTTTACAGTCTTAGCAACTGACAGCATTGCTCAATAAAACGCTATACTATTCAACAAAGAATATGTTTTTAAATTATGGATTTTGCACTCTCACATCTATACTGTTACCTGCTTTCCCATCTGCCTCTCAGTGTGACAGTTGTCATTCATTTGGGACGTGTGGAGAGGCAGTAATTCCGTTGCATGTTGTGAAGTATTGTTGGAATGTACATATTTACAGTGACTTAAAAATAAAAAAGAAAATTAACTCTATTATTGTTTCATATGCATTTGTAATTGTTTTAATTGGACTGTTAGAGTGTTAATGAACTCTGTAACATTGTTTCAGATGTTGGGGGAAATAGACAGATGGGGAATTGATATCTTCAGAATAGGGGATCTCTCAAACAACCGCCCGCTGACAGCAGTTGCCTATGCTGCCTTCCAGGTAAAGGAATATTTTAAACATCAGATAACTGCTTAATGCAATAGCTGAAATGTGGGAATTGTGTTATGTCTAGTTTTTTTTCTTGTATTCGATTATGTGTCTACATATGTATGTATGTACATCTTTTTGCAGAGTCGAGATCTGTTGAAAACTTTCTTAATCCCACCAAAGACATTCATCACGTTTATGATGACACTAGAGGATCACTACGTCAAGGACAACCCGTTCCACAACAGTATGCATGCAGCTGATGTGACTCAGTCTACTCATGTGCTCCTCAACACACCGGCTCTCGAAAGTGTCTTCACACCACTGGAGATCATGGCAGCTCTGTTTGCAGCCACAATACATGATGTAGATCATCCAGGTCTCACAAATCAGTTCCTTATTAACTCCAGTAAGTATACTTTCCTTAATTAACATTAGAGAAACCATGAATCATGCTCAATAAGGTGTCTTGTGTTTAGATTATGAGCTTATTGAGTCTGATAAAATGAAGTTTTGTGTGGATGAGGGCTGTCATGGAGTATAACAATATGAATTGTGGTGTGGGAGGGGTGCTATCATGGGGTGTTACACCATGAAGTCTGTCATGGCTGGGTGCCATTAAGGGGTATGATACTATAATGTTTGTTGCAGGTGGGAACCATGTTTTGGAGGAACTTAAAACCTCTATTTTTTACCATGAATGTGGAGGCACAAGGGTCCTCGAACAAGTTGGTACACACCTGCCGACAACAAAATTTCCTTTTTTACTGTGGTGAAAATCACAAATTTTGTGTGCTAAATTTTTTCACATAGTGTCAAAACTTGATTTTCAATAACATTTTTTGCAGCTTGCATTATTAGTGAGTAGAAACGGCTTTAAGTCAAAATTTGACATCATATTGACACTTCTACGTTATGGGTGATGTTCATTACTTCATAACTCATCTGTCTGTGCTGAATACCGTTAATGTATGCAATCATAGAAAATAAAACAGTCCTGTCATGTCTGATATATTAAACTAACCATCTGTGCCACCTGCTAACAGAATTATTATATGTTAACATAAAAATACAGGAATGTGTTTCTTCAGAAAATCTTGTCTTGGATGGTGCTAAAGGGAAAGTGTACCATAGTGTAGAGGTATTGTTCATTTTTATAACAAAGAACGTTTATACTACGTAATGTTAGTTTTCATAAGCAATCTTAAATTCTGAAGTTCTGTTAAAATGAATTCTGGTTTTGTGTGTTGATGTCCATTTTATCATGAGTATGTGTCAGAAGTTTATGCAGTAATAACTTTTCGTCTGAAGTGATATGGTCGTAAATTCAGTTGCACAAGGCATTTGCTGTAATTATGTAGAACAATATATGCTTTAAATATTTTAGGTTCGGAACTGGCACTGATGTATAATGACGAGTCTGTACTGGAGAACCATCACTTGGCCGTAGCATTCAAGTTGCTGCAGAATGAAGGGTGTGATATATTTGTAAACCTGGGGAAGAAACAGCGACAAACACTGAGGAAAATGGTGATTGACATGGTCCTATCAACTGACATGTCCAAACATATGAGCCTGCTTGCTGACTTGAAGACTATGGTAGAGACAAAGAAAGTAGCTGGCTCTGGTGTACTTCTGCTTGATAACTACACTGACAGGATACAGGTGGGTGCAATGAAAGTACACAACTCTTTGAGAACATTCATTACAATGTGAAAATTACAATTCGGGTAAATTGTAAAGGATTCTGATAATGGTGCATTATACTTAGAATCAACTGCTTTCTGTAGTTTGTTTAGAGTCCCATATTCAATAAATGGCGCTGCACTTAGAAAATAAATTTGTTTACATGAGACAGTTGCATGGAAGATGTGTAATATTAAAATATCTCTTCCAGTTTCCAGGTAAACAGACGGGGAGGCATTTACATAGCCAAGTCAGGTGGGAAGAGCAGTGCTTACCGGTCAACTTTTGTTAAGCTAAACTTAATCACAGCAATCCCTAAACAGGCCTGAGATTTCCGGGAAATTGAGGCTCCCAGATTTCAAAACAGTCAGCACATGATGGTGATAAGGTTGTCAGCCTTATGCACCGGTCGCCTTTACCCCCCAGGAAATATTCCTGGTATTCATTTCTGTTGGAGGCTGAATTGACCAAAGGGCCACACTGTGGCTGTAAGGATTATGTCAATGAAAGATTCCAATGACAACATGGGGAAGCGAACCCACAACCTTCCAACTTGTAGCGTGGTCCCTGAACCAACTGCGCTATGACGTGAAACCTAATCATAAGAACATATATTGTGGTGCTTGGTACTGTATATAACGAGTCGGGGGGGCCTCCTTGTGACACCATACTAAAGGGACCCTTATAATTATTAGTGAAGTTATTCCCATATCCCGAATATTGTCCCTTGCCAGAAGAATTAAATTCAGTCCGAAATAACACATAGAAGCTTTAGTAGTTTGTACACTTATGAGCCCCCCTGACCAACATGACCATCATGGTGTGGGGTCTGCCAGGGCCCTCTCTGTGCCACTGATAGTGTTCAAGTGACGTAGCCTGTTCAGGGATTGAGAATAGCTCTATCCAACCCAGCTTAGCAAGACTATACCTCCTAATCCTGTTACCTGACACAGGAACAAATCCAGTTCCTGAAACCTGTGTTTTTGCTTGAATGCAAGATGACAGATAAAGTCCCAAAACCTAAAAATCCTTGGTATAATATATGTCTTAATGACCAGCATATTTCTGTGCTGTCTTTACAGGTGCTAGAAAATTTGGTTCACTGTGCAGACTTGAGCAATCCCACAAAGCCATTGACACTCTATCGCCGGTGGGTGGATCTTCTGATGGAGGAATTCTTTCAACAGGGTGATCGTGAACGGGAACAGAATCTCGACATAAGCCCTATGTGTGACAGACACAGTGCAACCATTGAGAAGTCACAGGTTGGTTCTCTTAGAAGTAGCGGGATGGAAGCCATTTTAAAATTAACACATTTTCCTAATCCTGTACACTGCTTATCATGTACTGTTACAGGCACCTGGAATATGACATACTTTCTTTACCTGTATCACTGCAGATATGACTCTAAAAATGCATAAGTTCTTATATATAAGACCAGTTTTAAAACTGCTGAATATATGTGCAGTCTATGATGGTCATGATAAATTTTTTGGACCTCTGTGCTGATTTGTATGCTGTCTGTAGGAAAGTTTAAGGCCTGCTGCATGTAGCAGTGGAAATGCCATCTATAGGTACTCTGAGACCATTTTTTATTTTTTATATGAATTATTATTAATTAAATTTCTAACTGCATAAGTCAACACAAGGATTGTGAATACACAGCAGTGAAAGGGTTAATAAATAATATTACAGACTTATATTCAATTCACTCTTCTATAATTGGATCATTGTTATTACCAGTGTGTGCAGTATGATCGTGTGCCAGAAGCTTGTGAACCCTATAACCTTTGCAGTTTTGGAAGAATCTCCCATTCATGGCCTGCTCACCAAGTTAATGTGTGGAGTTACTGAATAATACATTCAAGCCATAAGGAAGACTTAGATATGCTGGTGCATCGGCCAGTTGAAACTTAAAAATATTTAATATATGCTTTCTCGTGGTCTCTCAGATTTTCTGTTGTGCCCCCACAAATAATCTGTATCTCCTCATTTTCACTTACATGTCCCTTTAAATAATTTTGCACAGTAAATGATGTTATCGTTTTTGTATCTTTTTTTTTTCTTCCTACAGCTCTTTGGCCCATTTTGTGGCCATGACTTCCTCTGTTTTTCTCAACATATCACTTGTATGTTTTGCCACTGCACCAGTGTTTGACATCGAGCATTTTGGTGACTTGACGGCCTTCTGCACTTTGTTGTCCCACCTATTCCTTGGCTTTCTGGCAGGCCTTCTTTCTTCAGTATTGTCTACTGGAATTTGTTTTGTCATTCTGCTGTATTCTGTACGTAACATGTGGCTTCAAATGATGTAGGTATTGTTAGCATTCCAAATGCCTTGCATTACATATCACTGTAAACTTGCTGCAGGTGTACATCTGTAGGCAGTTATAGACCAAAATCAACACTATAGATGATGCAGATATAAGTGTCAGAAGGCATTTGTTGTAACAAAGTATTATACACTCGTAGTGCAAGGCACCTGAATGTTAATATGTCAGAAGCGTGTACATTATGAGTCACTGCAGGAAAGAAGTGCTTTACATAAATTGAAATTGTTATCTTATGAGTAACTGCATTTATTCTGTTTCTACTTGCACATAGGTTGGGTTTATTGATTACATTGTGCATCCCCTGTGGGAAACCTGGGCAGATTTGGTACACCCAGATGCTCAAGATATCTTGGACACCTTGGAGGAAAACAGAGACTGGTACCAGAGTATGATACCTCCAAGTCCTCCACCAGCAGAACTGAGAGAGCAAACAGAAACGGAAGAAGACAATGGGGATGACACCACAACGGATGAGAGTGGAAGTGAGAGAGGTAGATCTGGGGGTGGGGGTGGTGGAGGTGGAGGAGGTAAATATTATATTGAGTCATAAATTTTATGAAATAAATAGTAGTATCTGCTCACTGAACTTACATCTTCCTTGTCTGAATTAGGAGTGCAAGTTTTTTTCCAAAATATCTAGAAACCCCTTCAGCAGTATAGGAGCCAGAAGGGTAACATGCAGCTTGTTCCATGCATAAGTCCCACAAATATTTAGGCGGCACAATGTGTAACTTCCCAACCATTTCGACCAGACCCCAAGAATTTGTGCACCTCTGGTCAGAAATATATATGATATACTTATGAGGCATGCTCAGTAAGGAAGTTTCCTAGCCTTTGTTGTTTGTTAATCAAGCAGTTTACTTTTCAGTAGAAGGTAGCTCTTGTAGTTGGGGAAATAAGGCAACAGATGGCCTAGTAGTCAGTCAGTTGCTGTTCAGGGGATAAGTTGTGCAATGTCAATGCCATTACAAACTAGGGCCCAGAAAGAACTTTTATGCTTGAAACATGTTTCCCTCATGAAAATTCACCACCCAGTGATACATGTGTTTGGTAATGGCATGAAGAAACATTTTATAATATAAAAAACATGTTATTCAAAAGTGGTCAACCAAACATCCATGATGATGATGATGATGATGATGATGATTGCACAAGTCAGTGGCTCATTGTATCAAGGATGGATGTGAACTTAACATGAGTGGAGGGACTGATTTTGTAAAACTAATACATCACATTTCTGCTTAAGTAACACACTGGAGGTGAAGAAATGGAAATGGCTGTTCATGAATGGTTGCATTGCAAGAGCCCAGTTTCTAGTCTTATAGAATGTTTAAACTCACTCCAAAGTGGGGCAAATAAATCATTATTCTTGGGGATTGTGTTGAAAAATGATTATTTGTCTTTGGAATCATTGAGCTATATTCATTGTTGTAACAATTTGTCATGGCTTAGGGAACCTTACTTACTGAACAGCTTTCACATGCACATGTATATTGTCTCAGAAATTAGCTTTACTCTTGTTTTCAGATGATTGATTGTTATTATATTGACAGACTTTTATTTAAAGATAAATGGCCACCAATATGTACTGAACATCATACTAGCCAAATGTTGAGGATGTTCCATGCATATTCTCAGCCTTTTCACTTAACATACATGGAGCCTGTATTAATGCAGTGTCAACTAATCACAGTAATCACTTAATGCCCGGTTCAGAGAAACTCCCAAAAAGTCAAATATGTTAGTCAATGGACAGTGCCCAAATCCTGGTATAGTGTGTGTTTTATAACAATTGCTGTTTAAACTGTAATTTAAAACAAGCTGACTTTCATGAATTCCTTCAAAATTTCTTTTTAAAAGTATGTGGGAAGTTTCTGTTACTGTACCATTCCTAAACCATTTGTGTTAGATGCAAAGTGGTTAAAATATGAACTGAATCTTACATCATACCACTTCTTTTGTGGAATCTTTCCACACTGCAGTGGCATATATGCAGATTGTAACCCATTCTCCTACAAGTAAGTCAAATAATTGGACCATCTTTTTATTGTATCAGGATAATAGATATAGAATGAAGCTGGTGAGCAAATGTGTATTAACCCTTTAAACACTGAATTAAATCCCATCTGCCATTTGCTGCTATTATTAGGAGCTCACCTATTCTCCACGTTAGCAGGATAAGGGTTAGCTTCATAATGTTAACAGAACTACTGTTTTCACTCATGTGTTTCATTTTATAACACATTTCTACCATGTACATCTCTTTAATGAGATAGTAAAACCAAAAGATACAATTTTCAGAAAATGTTTGTTCGTGATCCAATATGTTTCAGCTTAACTCTCATCCTCAGGGATCATGGCATAACAGCAGGAGATTACAAGACTATTACCCATTAAAACAGGAGAATATGAATATAATTACTTTAATAAAACTGCTGAAGAGAAGTATAAGAATTAAAAATATAATTATGTCTGCATAGAAATGGAGACAATCAGTCAAATACACAACATATTTTACACATTACAGCTACATGCTTCAGCTACATTAACGTAGCCAAAACATATAGTTGTGATGCATAAAATATATGTTGTGTATTTGACCGACTGTCTCCATTTCTATATAACCTGAACAAAATGAATTTCTGTAGCTTGAAATAATGTATATATTAATCAGTTTAGATAAATGAGAACAGATCATCTTATGGATCATGTCTGAAAGTGTTATCTGTATGTATGTATGTAGAAAAATCGTCGATTGGTGGGTGTGCTACCGTAGACCCAAGCACCTTAAAATATGTGACAAGGTGGGTTAGTGGTAATATGCAATGAGGAATGTAATCTGTCTCTGGCTTTCCAAATTTTAATCTATTTGTATATGTTTGAAAAAGTGTGCTAGACAAGTCACCAATTTCTTTTTGAATATAATAAGCAGAAACTGTCATATGAGTTAGTCAACATGTTTATTAAGATACACCTGACTGTGGTTTAGATAGAAACATAAAGGCGCGTCATTGTTTCAGTGGTAGTGACTTGTCTATGTGATGTGTTTGTGCTGTTCCAGCACATGTTGTTGCATAAATGAACATTTTCTGAAAAGTGTACCATGTTGGTTTTACTACCTTAGGTATTTCACATTTATAGTAGCAGTTTGAAATCTTACACATTACAATTAAAGCCATAAATTCTTTTATCATTTGCAAAAGACAGAGGAAGTTGCAGTATATACGTTTTGTAGTTTACATTTTATTTTATCACCTCTGTTCTATACAATTTAGTATAAAGTTTGCAACCTGGAAACTATACTTTATTTTGTAGGTCAGGATCGTATCCGTTTCCAGGTGACATTGGAAGAGGGTGAAGGTGAAGAAGGAGAGGAGGCAGGTGGTGCAGGCTCCGCAGCGGGAATGTGACGGAGGTTCCTGGGACTCTGTAGGAAACTGCACGAGAAGGTGCAACAATGGTGGAGAATTCGCCAGTGAGAACGGCTGCAAGTGCAGGAAAAAGAAATGTCTACATCAGCAGAGCATGGAATATGTATTGGGTCATTGCCTGAGATATCACCAGATTGAAGAATGAAAGAGACCACTGCAAAGATGTGATCAGAGAGTGGAAACGCTTCAAGATTTCTCTGTGTGTCATAGCATCATACCTCAAGTTGGAAGAAGAATTACAATCTAAATATATCTATGATATATAAATTCTTGAAAGAATTTTACATATGTATACGGGCAAGCATGACAGTGAGAAATGGTTTTTAACCAATATAAGATCTAATAGGAGGAAAAAAAGGTTACAAAATGTTTCCATATTTTCTTTGTAACATAACCTTAGTTTTATAGCTGGAGAAAGTAACTGGTAATGGAAATGTCAAACAAGAGGAAACCTTCTTACTGGCAGGTAAACACACTAAGAAATGTTGAAAGAATTGGTTCCCTATCTTTTCCAAGCATAGGGTACCGATTATATTACAGACAACAAGCTGTACAATGTGTTGAAAAGGAAATTATTTATTTAAGTATGTAACATAATGACAATATTATTTTTATGATATTATACGCAGGTGTTTCTGGAGTGAATTTTGGCATGCACAACAGTAAATTGAGCTTTAAACTTTATTTTAGAGTTATGGATACTATACTTTAAAATAATGTTACTTTAGTGTAAATACTGTTTCTGTATTATTTCAAGTTGAGAAAAATTGCTACACTGCTACTTGCCCCATAAGACTGAACCCAGAGCTTTGTCTTTCAATGTTTTACCCAGTTAAATTGTATTGTGCCAGTTATAAAAATTCTTTTAATAACATGAAGGCTCTAGGAAAGGTCACTGGGATTGGTAGTAAGTTTGTTCACTGGGTACATTTATGGCCTTCTAATGTTAATATAAGAAATGTACATTACATTATGAACTCTTTGTAGCAAAGTAAGCAGCCATGCGGAAATGAATCATGGCAAAAGTAAAAATAGATATTTCTTACCAAAGATGTTTGCTTTCTTCTTTACCCTGTTGAAGTAGCCATGATAATGTAAAACTGGAACTTGGAGCTACATTGTAAATTGAAATAATGATACATGTTTATATGCTTAAAGTGTTGTTTCTTTCATGATAAGAACTCTTAGTAGTATTACATGGAATGGGTTACAGGGATGTGACATGTCCAGCTATGGAGTGAGGTTGAAAAGCTTGTTTCTTCAAGAAAGGGTTAATGCAATATGTGAAATACCCAGGACAATTAAAATGAGGTTATGGAACAACTTGGTTGGTTATCAGTAGCGGTTTGATGATCACTCTTCGAACATCAATGTAAGCGGCTCATGATATCTAAGGAAAATTGATTTAATTAACTTACTGTATGAAGCAGAACCAAAAATGAAGAGATTTGTCATGCATATTGCAGGGCTTGTCTTTGAAAATAGGTGTAATTCTTGGCAATATGTAATAGGGTAAAATGTTTTCATGATTTAGGTAATATATTAGGAGATATGTAATAGAATAATTTTACTCAAGGTATTTGTTTTGGTGCAGGTCACCGAAAAATGGAATTTATAAAGTCCAAATAACTTTTAGCCTAGCCCACAAACATGTAAGGTGTGTTGTGTCTATTAGGCACTTTTACCCAGCCTAAGCCTCAGAACCATGTCCAATCAGACGATGTTCATAAATGTTATGAACACAATATCAAATTAAGGTGAACTATGTCATACGAATTTTTATTGAGTGTAACAGTTTTTTGTTACAAATTTAATTTGAGGTTGGTGGTGAATACATAAATGTTTGGGAGGCTTAAAGCTTGAACTCTGAATGTTAGAGACAGAACGCAGGACGTTACTGGATATTAACTATTTAAATAAATAAAATATGCTTAATAATACAAATCTATTATTAAGAAGGGTAAAAGCAGGGTCTTCACCACACAAAAAATATACCATAGACATCATATTTCTCTTTACATTGACTTTAAATTAAAATGTGTAGTTGTAAATATTATTGCGTAAGGATACAGACCCTGGCAGTATAAATTGCTGTTATTTTGCATTATATTCCGTGATTCTTTGGTTTGTTGTAAAAACACAATATTTTTTAATGGAAAGAGGGAACAAAGTTTTTTCTTTTCTTTTCCTTTTTTTTCACCCATATATATCATCCTCTTCATTAAAATTTCTTCCACCAGCCAGACTCCATGCATGGAATATTCTGAAAAATTAAACACAGATGTTAGGAAGGATGTTGGGATAGAAAGTAACAGCACATTGTATGCTACAAGAAGAGTTTGCCATTTCTACGTATATGTCACATTTATTCAAGTGACTCTAAATTGCTTTGTTCTGTTAGTTTTCTGTCTGTTTTGACCTATTCCTTTTGCAAGACTGGTGCAGACAAAGACATCACAATTACTGCTCTTATGCCAACCTCAAACAAATAATCACTGCTTATTTCCAGTTTCCCACACTGTCTTTGCTTTCCAGAAGAGGAAGTTCTGAGTCATTAATCTCCACAGGTCAGTCTACTGCATCATAAACATTTCAAACAAGCTTGTCTGTATTTTAAAACTGCATGCAGAGTCATTACATTTCTCTAGAGCTTTATGAGAATGGTTGATTTAGTGGATACACAGGCCTTTTTTATTGTCTGAGTTATATTTGGTATCCTCACCCCTTCTAGTGCCATGGTCAAGAAAGAGTAGAGCTATACGTCTACTCCCCCTATGGGCCATATGGCCTGTACAGAGCCTCAGTGCTTGTACAAGGGTACACTTTACCTGTACCTTTTACCTTATATTTTGTATAAATATTCTGAAAGGAGGAGCTGGTTTTTGAAACATTGTGAATGTTAAACATATCTCAGACAGTGGACTTTGTGCAATATTACTAGTTTAAATTCTTATTTTTCCATGAAAGCACACTTCAAAGGACATTCCTTACCTTATTCTTCTACGGAGCAAGTATTTCATAGTGCAGAATTGCAAATGTTCTTGTGTGGTATTGATTTAATGAATGTTGCAGTGTACTGTGACAGTCAGTAGTTGTGGAGTGTGCTGGAGCAGGAGCACTTGACCATCAAACCTTCTGTTGTTGAATTATATCTGTAATTAAAGGAAGGTAGTAGGTTAGGACTTCACTCTGGATGACATTTTGTCATTTGTCACACAACTGTCAATCAACAAAACTGCAGGGTTATTCAAATAAGGCAGAATAAGTAACAAAGAATCACTTACCTTCTTATTTTTTGGTTGTCTGGAACAATGTCTTATTTTAATTTCCTCCAAAATTAATTATAACAGCAGACAATATAACTGTTAGACAATCAGTTCCTTGTCTCCCTAGCCAGCCATACCCTGCCATGGGATAAGTGAAGGGTGGGGTGATATGTGCGAAATCTCACAGCAGTTGTATCAATATCACTATTGTTTAGACTGTGGCACATTGCCTGATTGTCAGGCTACATCATGTCACATATCAGAAGACTCTAACCTAAGTTTGAATGTACTAATACTAATTAAATATGCAATAATGATTTTAGATGTGTAAATACATTTGTATGTAACCAAGTATTAATTACTTCCTGTTTTCATAATTATTTGAGATAGCTTTAAAAAAATTTCATATGGATGGTTGTTTTTTGCATTTAGACAACACAGCATCAACAGTTACTATCCTTAACGATGGACATATCAGGACCCGGCTATCAGAAACCATAGTTTATTTAGTCTGTAACACGCATTTTAATTTGACACGTCTGTGGGAATGTGAATCCTGTTCTTCATGTGCAGTTTTGGGCCATGAATCAATTCAAAACATTCTTCCTTAAGTGAATATTCACTGAGGCACACTGTTAGTCATGATAACAGTGTCCCAGGAGGTGTTCAGTTTTGAGTGAATATTAGGCAATGTCTTTAGACAGGAAAATGGGAAGTTTCTGAAATAGGTTCTTATGGCAATGTGTGTCAAGGTTATTACATTATGTAATGTGACCTCACAAAGTTTTGTTTGGCACATTTCAGAGGAACCTACTCTTGCATTTGTCAGAGTAGACTGAAAGCTGAACAGCAGGTATTTCCAAGACATTGATAACCTTCTGCCATAATACACAGCATCATGTGCCAGAAGATGGCAATCTGACAACTCTCTTTTCGTATGCAGAATAGCCTTTTGACATGGTGTTATCAAAATGTTGTGTGGAACACTGAGTGAAAATAAGGATTCTGCAAGATAATTCCTTTACAATTAAAAAATGTTTTTTTTATTATTATAAACATATACAATGATTTTTAGTTTTGCATGCCTTTGCTTAATTTTTCAGGTGTTTCTGAATTTTTGGAATATTAGAATCCATACAATAACCATTTTAATAGAGTTTTTTTTTTTTTAATATGGAACTTCATGTTGATGTTTAAGATTCTCGCTTTCATTTATATGAAATGAGATATTTTTATTTCAAAATAAATTCATTTAAATAACATGTTGCTATCATAGCCTTGTTGAACTTTTTTTTTTTAATGTTATCGATAATTCTTAAGCATTACATATAAGAGTTTCATTAGGTGTTCCAAACAAATTTCTTAAGTGCATTTGGTTTCTGTGGCTCAGTTAAACACTGCTAATGACACATCAGGTTTGACAACACATCTGAAAGTATTTCTTCAGGGATAAAAGAGCCAAATTGTGAAACCGTTTCTCATCGCAGCGTAGTGTTAAGATCTGAGGATATATAGCACTTAACCTCCATGCCTATTACTCATCTTGAGTGTTGGTACCAAAACATAAGTGTTACCTCTGTTCTTTTAGCTTGTATGTAGAAAAGGCTATGATGTAATGTTTCTGTGAAAGCGGTTCTGTACAAGAAATTTTTTGATGCACATACATATACTAAAAGTAGTATCTTCACCATCCACTTTCAAATGAAGAAATATTAGGATAATGATTTTATGCTGCAGCTTAGTAATGAATGTGACTTTTCATATTTATACAAGTTTTGTGTTCTACATGTGTGAAACATTCATTAAATCTCTTGATCAATTTCATGTTAGTGACTTACATTGTCCTCATGTTAGTTATTTACTTGCATTTCATGTTTCTTTCTGTCCCAACAGACACATTAAAGCAGAAGGAAGAGTCCTAATTGAGCCCCTTAAGTACAGATTTAATGCCGTATATAGGTCCTGTTGGAAAATAACTCTCTTCTTGTTCCCTGCCTGTTATTTTGTTTCTCTTTCCATCTGCCAGGGGCATGCGTAGGGGAACAGAGAAATATCTGAATTGTTGGTTATCTTGTTAATGTAGAATTGTGTGATATGTTTTTTGGTGTGTGATGTGTGTTACTATTAATATTGTGTATATGTCATGTACAATATTTCTTTTGTCTTTGTTTTTCTTGTTCATGTAAAAAAAATTAAGCAGAACAACCACATCAAATGTACAGCTATGCATTTTTCATATTTGTAGAGCTGATTGACTGATGGACAAACAGATATTGCAAGCACAATTACCCAATGCCCATCTGCCACCTTTCTCGGTCTCATTATGCAAGGCAGAACAGTGAACCATAAGGGATAAATTTAAATTGTGTGACTGCTATGTATGATTTCTTTTTTATCCTCAGAACTTTTCTCAGTAAATAATTTTTTTAAACTGATGTGCCGACTTGAAATTTGACAGTACATAATTTTAATGCAGTGATACAGTTTTTATCAACATGCTGTTGAAGCTCTTTTCAGTTTGTACTCTTTGTACAAAAACAATTGACATTGTCACTGTTGGTGACTAGTAATAGTTACCACTAAAAATGAGACTTAGAAATTGTGATCTTGATGGCTGTGATGAAGTTCTTTAACCATTACTTGATTATCAGTTTTTAGCAAGTTCAGAAAATCTTATTGCTCATTAATTAATTTTGATTTCAGATTTTGTACCTGAATTTATTTATTTCCTTTGCATGTATGGTATACATCTGATGCAACATATCACAAAAGGAATTTCAACCATAAGTATTCATTACAAGAATATTTTTCACTTACTGTTCAGGTGTAATGACAAGATTAGTATTGCAAATATCACACTGTATACAGCAAGAATAGTTTTGTAATGGATGATTATGATTGAAGTTGAGTGCTGTTAGAAAATATGATGTACCGAGTGAGCTTCCAGCCATGAATTGATTGTCTCCTTTGTTCTTTTAAATTAAGCATTATCCTTATTCTGTCAGTAAATTATATTGCTGTGGCCACACTGTGTAAATCTCACTAAGTCAGGCTATCATAAAATGTGATACAACCAACTAGAAAACCTGTCATGAACAGTTTGTAAGCACTCTTTCAAATAATTACTTTTTAAGAACTCCATAAAGTCCAAGGTTGATACATGCTATCACTACTAAGTCAAGGTACTGGTCAAGGAGGCAAGGTTTGGAGTAGCACATTTCTTCAGGAACTATGCAATATATGTGTTCTTATGTTTTCTTAAGTTCTGTGAACTAGTAAAATCTTTTCATCTTTTCAAAACATCTTTTTTGGTTAAGATTTAATTATTTATTTTTAAATTTGACTTGTCTTCTTTATTATTTGACATATTTCTTATTTAAATAAATGAATAAATAAATACAAGAATACACTTTTATTTACAAAGCGTTAATTTCTTATCTTATTCTTAATGCCATCAGTATATGCAGCCTTCTGAAGAGGTATTTATTATGGTTATATTTGAGGCTCTTACAGCAGTTCTGATGAATATTCTTGTCTTATGGGATGTTATGCCATGTTGACTGGTAAATAGTTCCCATTGTTTTGAGAGATTATAGTGCCTTCATGTTCAGGGTCAAGCAGTTCAAGACTGCTTGACTTGGTGTAATATCTCCAAAGACTTGAATCGTTGTACTTCTTTTTCTTTTCATTTTTCACAATGTTTATGCTTGTACTCACATTGTTAATAGCACTGGGAGATATGGATAAGTGAAATGTACAGGAATGAATATGGTAAATTTCGGTTGGTGATGTTGTTACTGCAGGGTAGAGCAGTCTGATTGCATATATTACATTAACATTATGTTGTATGGGTGGATTATGCATTGAAATACCATGTAAAGCCCACAAAAATTCACTAGAATTATATTCAAGGGTATATCAAAGTCAGCAAATATTTGCTTAAAATTACACTTCTGAACCCAAGATTTAAATATTGCTAGAAGTTTATGTTTCAGTTCAATAAGGTATAATAAACACATACTTTACACTTTAAATTATGTACTAAAAGAAATTTTAAAATATGCTAATACACATGATCCTTTCACCCAAGCAGAAGGCATAAAAATAACATCATTCAGAAAATTCTAAAATTGTGTGGTTGATTGATTGATTGATTTCTTTATTTTCCCAAAATACCATATACAGGAATATATCCAACGGATGTAGGAATAGTCAGTAAATTGGCCCTATGGTACGGTGTAGCCATACACTTAAAATTAACAGTAAAAACACACAATTTACAAGTACAAACGTAAATTATTACACAAGTTATGTTTCAGTAAATTCAAAACATCTGAGGCACGTTAATATGTGTACTTGTTATAAATATTCGTATTTTTTAATCATTTCCATTGATATGCTGATCCTGTGATGTCTGCAGCAGTCATATTACCTAATTTCATTAGCCAGTATTTCTTACTTTAAGTTATACATTAGAAACTGTGTGTTATGGCAGTAGGGAAGCTTGCAGCCTTGTACTGATAAATTGGCCACAACTAGCCGACAAAGAATATGTAATGTATTAAGGAAGAATATGCAAATTTATAAATATGTTCAGAGGTGGATACAGGTTTTGTGGGGCCTGAAGCTCATACAATTTTAGGGCCCTCTTTATATATATATATATATATATATATAAAATTATGAATGCAAAATTAGGTACAAAAGTGAATATTTATGCAGGGCCCCTCCTAGGGCCTTGGAAGGGGCCCATGCAAGGGAGTTAGCCCTTAAGTTTGATCCTCATTAGTTTCACAGTAAATCCACCCCTGAATTTGTTATATTAGACTTTCGTATTTCGTTAGGTTCAGTATTGAATATAAATTGTGTACAGCTTGAGAATCATAACATCAGCATCAGAATAGGTTGAAAATATTTCAAGTTCCTGACTTGTGGAAGTCTGTTTCCTGTAGTGACGCATCACTTCTTCTGGGATGTGACACTGAGTCTGTAGATATTTAGTTGCCTGACATTTTAAGACTACTGCAAAGGCTGTCAAATTGCTGGGAAGCCAAACACCCAGTGATGCAATTTCATATCCTAGTACCTAAACCACACCACTGCTAAAACCTCTAAACTCACGTATTTGCTATGGTAGTTACGTGGTTTCTGCTGTAAATATTGTAGAAAATCTGATAAAATGAGTTTTGAAAACAGATGACGATGCCAATCAGTATCTTTTTTATTTCTAAACTTGTCACTACTGGAAAAAGATGTTAGAAATTTACTGTCTTGTATAATGTGCTGCAGTATCTCTTTTATAGATTGTACAATCCAGAGGGGATACCACAAGCCAACAATACTAGAATTGTGCACAGTATAATACTTGGAGTGTTAAAAAGTGTTCCCCAAGCTGTGAATTGCTAGCAAACACAGTATGCATACTCAGTGGTCCCCAAGACAGAAACTGTTAGCAGACACAATATGCTTGCTCACTGTTCTCCAAGATAGGAATTGTTAGTGAACAGTATGGTTACTCAGTGTTGCCCAAGACAGAAATTGTTAGCCCACACAATATGGTTACTGAGTGTTTCCTCTCAATTACGTAGCAAGAATTGTTTTTTGTTTGATTAGTTCTTGTTTCTCTTCATTGTGACTGCGTGAATAATTTCTGTAACTGTCTGGCATAGATTATACAGTGTTGATAACCCTAAAAGCACTTCAGAGTTGCACTTTTGAAACTGGAATTTTAAAAGTGCACTAATTAAGATACTGAGAATTATTTATTAAAGGTGTATTAGCTGCAGTATCTGTTGTAAATAGTGGCACTCTCTGTTGGGATACATTTAATTATATTTAGCTTTATTTTAATTACTCTTCTCTAATTAAATGGAATTGCTTGCATGCAGCACAATGACCTTCCATATTACAGGGTTTAGAGTATCATGTAGTGGGGTCTTAAGTCATTGAAGTTTATCAAAAAACCACTTTCAGGGCCACATTGATCACTGAGAGCCACATGAAATTAACTGTTTAATAATACCAATTGGTACACTTTGGTTTATGTGAGAAGTGCAGTATGTGTCAGTGGTTTGTTACAGTTAAAAAAGGCTATAAAGAGGCTTACACAATTATGACATCGTATTTAAACAGTATTTTTCTTATACATGGATTCTAATACTGTTCCTTTTGTGGTTTAGCATATGACCATCAGTTGTGTGAAATCAGCAACATGAAATTCAAAACTATGTAAATGAATATCTTCAAATTTTTGGTAAGTTTATTTTTCTAAAATTTATGCAAATAAATTCAAATACATTTTATTGAAGATGACAGCCTCCTGGAATGTTTTGTCAGACTGTCCATTAGATATGTATCAATATCTTGTAGAGTTCATGTCTGTCTTATATCTTGAAGATGGAGGCAGTTTGTTCCTCTGAAATTCTGGTACTTATCTACCAGACCATATGTTATAACATCCCCACCGTATTCTTAATGTTCATTGCTGTAAGAACCTCAGATCTCATAGATTTTCTTTGTTTGTTGGTAAACGTGGTGTTCATTGTGTACGAAAATATTACTGAACCCTTACTATATTGTTTGTTCATTCTATTGTGAGGATTGGAAATTTAACAAGATTAACTTCCTGAAATTTATAATTATTGTATTTTTTTTTTAAAGTTATACCAGTGAATTTAATCTTAATGATATCTTGTGTGATATAGCATAATTTGCATTAAATTATTTTGTTATATTGATACAGATTTATATGATTTGTTGATAAACACATTCTAAAATACTGAACATTATAATTATTGGTATCTTTATCTCACTGGTTTCTAAAAGTTCTAAATTTATACTCTTTTTAGAGAGTGGTAAGAAGTTTTTTCATATAGTCATACGCTTAAGTGACAATGTGTATTTCGTTTACCACTTCACTTTACCTCCCACTGAATTCCAAGTTATTTGAGGTAAATTCAGTCATTTACTGCCTAGCCCAGAATTTCCAGCTAAACCAAATGCTTCCATGACAGTGAGAAATAAGTTATTTAAGGGATGCTTATGATTAATGGATCAGTGTTCCACGTTAGATTCCATTACATGAAAAATTTATATGTAGTAACTAAACAATGTCCTGTAGTTACTGCTTTATGAGAAAATTTGGTCTAAGGTCTGTATCCATAATGAAATATTGTAATATGAATGCAACCATTTTAGATTTCTAATGTGAACTTTTTTAATTAATGCCATTTCTTTTAAATTTAGTAATGTAATTTCGTTTTGCTTACTCTGTGTCATGCTATGGCGTGACTAATATAGTTTCAACATAAAACTGTGAACAGAATCAATGCAGAAGGGTTGTACTGTTAACAGCTACATGTTTTGCACATCAATTCACCAGTTTTAGGCACCAAAATGAGGAAAAATATTGAAAAAATGTGTGATATATGTACATACAGTTATATGAATACCATATAAGATTTCTGTTATTAGTGCCATTACTGTTAATGGTATCACCTTTGTTAACTGTGTTAAGAGCATTATCCTGTATGAAGACATGCTATCCGCAACATATAGCATATTGAAAAAAACCATAGAGATGTTTGTGTTTTATTCTTATTTTCTTAATGATATAGTACGGTTCCATTGTTGTGTGTTTGCCAGACAGTTCCAGCACCACTTCTAATTACAACTAAAGTCCACTGAAGTCTATGAAAGTTGAATTGTATGAGAAATATTTTTGTCACACCTTGTTTTAAGATGTGTGTATGTATGCTTTCTGAGGAAGAAACTCATGAAGAATTTTGAATTATATATTTGTCTGCGGATGTGATTGTTGTGCAGATATTATCTTAGTCGATTGGTACATGCAAAAAAAAAAAAAACTGATACCTTGGATTCAGCAAGTCATGTCAATAAGAGAAGAACTAACTTAAAAAAAATGTCATCGTTAAAAGAATGAGTACCTCACATCTCTGCAGTCCAAATCAGTCAATAAATAACTTTGAAGCTTTTATTAATATTCTTACCTTCTTTCTATAATTGCACGTTTATGTAATTCACTTCACATTTATGAGTTACATAACAAACCATGCAGACGTCCTAGCCCTGTTTAGTAAACTAAAATCCTTTCTGTAATTAAGAACATCCTATTTTTCTTCCATCTGTTGAAGTTCTGAGAGTTGGAACTCCGTATTTTATGTAATAAACTGTTTTTTGGAAGAAACATGTAGAATGCCATGTCATTTGTAACAGCACTGGGAAAGAATTCTTCATTCATGTTTTCTTTTGTAGGACTAAAGTAGAATAAAACATCAGGGGTTGGAACCAGAGGAATTGTGTATACCATAATAGAATACGTTCTTAAAAATGAAACACATCATAACAACAACCTTTACTTATTACATACTGTAATATATGTTTTTATATATGAACATAACAGAATTTATGAAGATTCACAAAAAAATTCTATAATGTTTATTGGAAAGTGATGGATAATTGAAGTTTTAAGTACATTATGATAAAATTGCTTGCAGATACAGAGCCTCTCTGTTGACCATGTTAGCCAAGCTCATATGGATGGCATGTGCACTGTCATTGTTGGAACAAAATTTGAACACAGAGTTCCAAATTTCAGGACTTCTTGTAGTGCAGAACTTGGCTTGTTATATAAAAGAGTACAAGCTAATTTTATAAGTGTGTCCTCAAATTCTGTTGCAGTTGTTGACAAAACATTTATGTTAACCGCATGAACCCGGCTAACGGTGTTACCATGACAGCTCCAACAGTGCTGGAACAGAGTTTGAACATGAACTTCCATAATGAACCAAGATCTTGTAGGACAGTGTTACCTATAAGAACTTGGCTTACACAGCAAGCACAGAAGCTGCTCGAAGCTCCAGTATGATCATAATGTTGACTCTAAGAGGGACCCACTTTTACATGCCATGATATGTCTGTAATAGCGATGTAGAGTTCGCATCCCGGCAGGACGAGATTTATCTCTTCCCCAAATGTCCTAGGAAGTACAGCGGCCGGGGCGTTAGGTATAACACTCCACGAGGTGAAAATTACCCACGCACTGGCTGTTCTCTGTTTTGTGGTGTGATTGGTTATTATCCATTCTTTTCGTAAATGAAAGTAATGGCCCAGATCACTGACCAGGGATGCCAACTAGAGAGTTAAGTCGCTAAATATAGCAGATTTAAATCGTAGCGTAGGCGGCAGAGGCCGGGGAATCTAGCGATGCCATTTTGGGGGTTCTTAGATTCAAACTAGCGGAATCTTATGCATCTCAATGCTAAAATGTCTTGTGCATGTTAGTGAATAGAATTATTTTACGTCGTGTTGAAGTTGGTCAGAGATGGGCATAAACTTGACTTTGGGGTTGTTTGAACAATTATATCCTATTTGTCTTAAAAAAAAAGCCCTGGGTCGTGCTGCAGTATATTGGTGTTTGTTACGAGGAAGGAAGCGTGTGATTTGTGTAAATATGACCCTTCTCTAGAACACATAACCTACGCGTGACACGACGGTACACCTGTAATTTCTAAACGATATGACTGAAGTTTAGTGAGACCTGTTCTCTTCAAGTACACAGCGTACAGTGATAATTCTGTACCGACATTTCTAGGTGGAATTACCACTGTAAGCTGCGTAATATCTCAGAAGAGCGCAGATCTCATGTACATCACTGTGAAAGCGAGATATCACAAGACGTTTAGTGATTTTTGTTTTTCAGGGAGGCATACATGGCTCATCCTAGTAATTTTCTCCACGAGGTGTTGGCAACACTGCTGTGACGCCACTGTGCACGAGCTATGATCTGTGGTCGAGCGTGTTTGGCACATTACGTTGAGGTGGAAGAGGTCTGATTATTATTTGATCTTGTAAATGCTATGATCAGTTTCTGTGCCTTCGACATCGAGAATTCGTTAATATATTCCCCACTCGGGTTGTCAGTTGTTTTTTTAAGCTTGTGATTTTGTGGCTGTACTTCAGAATATATTTGATAACTGTGTTAGTCCTCGTTAGTAGAAACTTGTACTTGTTGAGAACTCGATGGTTGAGGGCATGCTTGAGACCAAATTGTGTTTATATTGCACTTATTATAAAGTTATTCATGTGTGAGGCTAGTCAACGAAATTCTTTGAAAAAGAATTCTGCATCCTACTTCCGGTGTTTTTTAGACATGTACAAAGCACACCTCCGTCTTCTGATACACTTCCCGTATGCACAACACAGTTGACACTGTTGATTATCCCTATGTATCCACCTGTGATCAGGTTTTCTTTCCCAGTGATTGAGAGTAGTCTTGTCTGTTGGATCTGAGAGGAAGGACAGAGCCCAGAAATAACCTAATTATAGTGTAATACCTCACAGTCAGAACTGTTGAAAAAGAGTTGGAGAATATGAAGAATACCAGGTCCTCCTGCTGTGTTCCTTTCACATACTAAGCACATTTTTTGACTGATTTCCGTGAAATTAGATGTAGCATATCTTCACATAGTGGCATGGCATTATTTTGGGTTTTATGAAAACAGGTGAGGTGAAAGCCATGCATTACAGAGTGATGTAAATGATTTTCTGTCTTTCCTTTTGACATTTATTGTTCACTTCTGTGTGAAATTCATTGTATGCTGTTGGAGATTTATGTTATTCATGAAAATCTGCAGAGGGAAGGTCATACTTTGTATTAGCGTAAATTAAACCACTTGTACATGTGTGCTGTGAAACTCAGTGACTACATCAATTTCCGTCCAGTTAATGAAACATTGTAACTGAATGCAGGTTGGTGATCCTGAAAAACTGGCTGCAGTGGAGCAAGGAAGTCAGACACCACTTTTGATAGGGTCAGTCAAGTCCAACATGGGACATTCTGAACCAGCATCTGGGCTGTGTTCTGTTATGAAGGTTCTTATTGCCATGGAACATGGACTCATCCCACCTAACCTGCACTTTTCCAACCCAAGACAAGATGTGGAAGGCTTGCTTGCAGGACGTTTTAAGGTACATATTTTATTAGAATGATAAGAATGGTAAATCATAGGCCGGTTGGAATTCAGACATTTTCCAAATATGTTCTCTGTAATTTTGCATATGTAATTGAGCCTGATGTTTATTTATTTCTGATGCAAAGGCTTTTAGCTGGGTGACTAAAATTTATTTCTTCTTCATGTAAATATGTAATTGTTGCTTACAATCAGCCTTGGATTGATTCTTGTAATTAGGCAACGGAAGATTGCCATGAAGTGTGGCTTAGGATAGGATCCAAAGATAGGCTCAATAACACGATTTTGTTTTCTGTAACAAATGAAGATTATTGACTAGCTGAGATAGTGTAGTTTTTTGAGGAGTCTGGTCTTTGGAGTTTGTTAATCTGTGTATACTTGCATGTTACAAAATTAAAGTTCTGTTGAAAATCAGTACTATAAGCTTGCACATTCTGGCTGGGAAATATCTATATGAATGTCATGTGCTGTAGGTTGTGACAGAGAAGCATCCCTGGAATGGCTGTCTTGCAGGGGTCAACTCATTTGGATTTGGTGGGGCAAGTGCCCACATTCTGCTACACAGAAATGAGAAGGAGAAACTAAATGGTAGTGCTCCTGTTGACCCTATTCCTTGACTTGTTGTTGCATCTGGATGTACAGAGGAGGCAGTCGACATCATCCTAAATATGTAAGTTGTACTGTATGTTACAGATAATGTTGCTTGAAGGGTCATGAGGAAATTTGATATGATATAATAATTGAAAGGTTGTAGAAATGCACCTGTTAGCTTTGCCATGTATGTATGTCTGTTGCCTGTAAACTTGAGAACTTGAATGGAATTATGTGAATGCATGTGGGTGTGTTGTGCGTGCGTGTTGTTTAACAATGCTGTCAGTCTCTAAGGTTATATAGCATCAGTAATAGATGAATGAAATATGAGTATGGAGCATCCATAGCATGAACCTGACAGAGGAAAACCAAAGTACCTAGAGAAAACATGTCCCAGTGGTCCTTCATCTACCACAAATCCCTCTTGGACTGGCCTGGGATTGAACTTGGAGATTCAAAGTAAGAGGGGAGTTATTGACTGACTGGCAGACTGACTGACCGTCGGAATGACGAAGCCATGGCACTGTTCAAATTGAATTTTGTATTTTTAGGTGTTGGGGTGGTTTACTAAAATGTATGAACATATTCTGCTCTTAATCATGCACTTGCTTGTATATTTGTGCTTGCATCTCGCGAGTAACTTACGCATAATCCTTCTGTGGAAGATTTCATCTGCTATGATGTCATGCCACATGGTCAGGTGGCAAGTTCTTCCGAAAGTATCTGTATTCCCATTGTTCCATCCCAGTAGACATTCATTTTTGTAGTTATTGCCATAAGAACCTGACACCCCATAAACTGTGACAGGTTGATAAAAACAAATCAGTTCATGCAGTGTAGGAAATGATCACTGTGGGTTTTGACATCCATACAAAACACACACTGCACTGTGTGGGCAGAATGTAGAATTGTTTGATGGTAAACCTGGTGGTATATAAAGTAACCACTAGGTCTCAAAGGACTAAGAAGCAGAATATGCTATATATCATGATCCAGATCAGTTCATGTTCCATAACCTTGTTATTCTTTTTCAGGTGTCCATTTTTAAAGGGATGTGCCATTTAAAAATATTATGTGTATTATCTTGCCTATTCTGAGTTCACAGAGACAGTCAGAAATGTGGTGCACTAAAAATATGCAACAGACATCCACAGCTCAATTATTTCTACACATTTTGGCAATGGCAAGCTAAAAACTTAGACCCTTTAGCTTTGCTAGTCATTTCTGTCCTGTCCCTCCTCCCTCTCTCCGTCTGTCTACCCATCTGCACACATGTAGCAACTCAAAAACGAGTGTAATGTTATATTAGTTAGTTCCACTAAACTTTCTGGGTACATTCCAGTGTTGGTTAAAATCAGATGAAACCAACAGACTTTTAATATGGAGACTTACATACATTTCTGTATGGCATCTATAACTCACTAAATACTCATGGAAGTGAAAAATGTTTGGACAGTTGTTTTGGAAAAAAATAAAATATACATTTTGTATCGAGTCCACTTTTCTTTATACATCTTGCAGTTTTTTGTGTAACTGTGTGCATAATGATGATTTAGAGTTATTGTTCTGTGCATACATTTCTTAAATAATGTAGTATGAGTGGGGGAGACAAGAAACAGTCATGAGAATTTGGCTGAATATTTGTTAGGCAAGGAAGTGGCATAATGATACAAATATTTGTCTTTGGGAAAGAGTTAATGAAGATGTGGAAGTGATGGAAGTGGCACAAGTGACAGATGACGGATGTCTTGCAGGTCTTGAGACTGAGCAGGCCAGGAAACTGTGTCCACCAGATATCGAAGTGGCGTGCCATAATGGACCTAACTTCTGTACACTGTCAGGACCGGCTGAATCTGACGAAGTTTGTGAAGACACTGCAGGAACAGGGTGTGTTTGCAAAGGAGGTGAACTTTGGCAACATTGCATTATCACAGCAAGTATATAATGTCGGCAGGTCTGTTGCTACTCAGGTATCTACAACAGGTACAAATGCTTTGACGTACTTTGCTAATTACTGCACTGTATAGTGACTGTCTGCTGTTAACAATGATGGGAATGAACATACATCAAATTATTACTTGACTTAATCTTATGCCAGCTGATCACAGTGGCACATGGTCTAAGGTGTAGGTCTGTGGCTGCTTGATTGCTGGGATCACGGGTTTGAATCCTGCTGCATTCATGCACGTTCATCTCTTGTGTTGTGTAAGTAGCGGTCTGCGCGATGGGTTTATCACTGTTTCACAGGAGTCATGCTGGATATGTTTGTCTAATTGTGTGTGATCAAGAAACCTCAAAAAATATTGTGGCCTGGGTGTGATTTGGGCTGTAGCAGGACAGAGAAAAATTGTTATGCTGATTTGAAGGGATAATGTAAAATACATTCTGGAGGAACAAGTTGTCATAATGGTTGGTTTGGTTAAAACTGTTATTATTGGGGAGGCATTTTTGACCATATAATTTAACCAAAACATTCAAACTATGTAAGTTGGTTACACTGTCGACAACACTGTGCACCCTTATTAATTTCCAGTTTGTATTGTTAGCTGTGTCACATCTTCACGTAGGTGATTTTGGCTGTCATTTTCATTCTACTTGTTGGACCTTGTAGAAATTGAAATGTTAAGGAAAGAGACCATTGAAATTACCCAGAAGAAGTTGCTTTAGCCAGTTACTAGAAGAAATCAAGAATAGAGCAAAGAGCCAGTAATAATTATATAATGCAACACCATATCAATTAATGCATGGACATGACTGATACAAAAGGGCCAGTAATAAGTGAAATATTGCAAGCAACTCCAGGATACCAATTCACATAAAGAATATATTGTGAATACCATATGCAACTTCTTACACCAACTACACAATAATAGAACACACTCCAGTTCAATGCCGAACAATCCTGCTGTCACAGCAAACATTTAGACATACACAACATCTGTTTTGCAAATTACGCAGTTATTGAACACAGTCCAGCCTAATGCCGAACAAAAACTGCAGTTATAGCGAGCAATAAAATACACAAAATATCTCCTATACAGATTACACCAAAATAGCACACAATGCAGCCCAATACAAAACATACAGCTATTATCACAAGTCTTTGGGCACTCGTAAACTCTTACGAAACCAAACGACGCACCACCAGCATGCGGGAACAGGCCTACGCTACAATAAACAAGCCACTACCAGACTTTGAGCCATTTTACATATCTCTGCCTCGTGTCTAGTCCCATACACACAGCACGGCCAATACGGCAAGTCTGTTAGCAATTGTAAACTGTTACGAAACTTAACGATGCACCACCAACATGTGTGGACAGGCCTGCGCTACTATAACAAACTTCTACAAGCTTTGAACAAAAGTCAGATGTATTCGCCTTGTGCCTTATTCACACAGCTGGGCCGAAGCCCTTACAACACAACCCTACACTCGGTGCACAACCGCACCCCAGTATACAGGCTCGGTACACCTATCCAAGCGACTTGCATCAAAACTTAACTTCATAAAGTACCAGATTGTATAGTGAGAGAACAATTCCGCCTCAGCCTCCCCAAACGGGTGGCCTGTGTCGAGTAGGTACGATCTAACAGTCCAAAATATGAATTTGGAAAATAACCAAACCAACAAAACCAAGTTTTCTAACTCACGTGCCTACCCAAACACCGGCCCCGTACGTGGCTGGAACTACTCAGCAAAACTGGATATTCAGTGCTGGCTGCCCCCTCGTTTCCATGTGGCAGCGGGAGTCCCTCTTCAACTCCCCAGAGCTGTTTTCCTGAGCAAGTCCTCTTCTGTTCTGTCCGGGGTCCGTCTTGTTTCTCTAACCGTTTACTGGCGTAACCGCCCCTAGTCCCTTTTGCTCGCCCACGGCACCCATGGCACCCAATCACCGGACGACAGCCCAAGGACGGGAAAAAACAAGACTCGAAGTCCGCACAGTAAGGCTTCCGCATGGCAAAGACCCTTGAGACGCCCTATGGGCACGGCTCATCAACAAAGTCTAACTGCACATTTGTCACTACACTTGTTTATCTTATCCTGACAGTGTCTACCTGCACATCTGACACTACACATATTAATGTTATCCTGACAGTGTCTGCCTGCACATCTGACACTACACATATTAATGTTATCCTGACAATGTCTACTGCACATGACATTACATATATTAATTTTATCCTGACAGTGTCTATCTGTATATCTGACACTACACATATTAATGTTATTCTGACAGCGTGAAAACTGCACATCTGGCTATACACATATTAATATTATCCTAAGAGTGTATACCTGCACATCCGGCACTACACCTATTAATGTGTATTATCCTGGTATTGTCCAACTGCACATCTGGCACTACACATACCAATTTTATCCTGACAGTGTCTACCTTCACATCTAACACTATACATATTAATGTTATCCTGACAGTGTCTACCTGCATATCTGACAATACACATATTATTGTTATCCTGACAGTGTCCATCTGCACATCTGACAGTACACATATTAATGTTATCCTGACAGTATATACTGCACATCTGACAATACACATATTATTGTTATCCTGACAGTGTATACCTGCACATCTGCCACTACATATATTAATGTTTTCCTGACAGTGTCTACTGCACATCTAACAAGGCCAAATTTTTGCACAGATTTAGAGATGTTAGAAGTGACCAGTATCACTTTATGCAGCTTCAGACAGCCAAGCAACAGAAAGATGAAACCCCTAGAGAATTTTTGGACCGGTGTAGCTCACTTGCTATGAAGACAGTCCCTAAAATTGAGGACCCTTTGCTTCAGAAATTTCACTATGACCAAGTTCAACGGATGTTACTGTCGACATTTATAGCCGGACTTTCTGGAAACCCGGGAAGTCAGGTTAGATTTCAAATGCCTGTGACAGTTGATTTAGCACTTCAAATTGCAATAACGGTGTTTGAGTCAGAAGCACAGGAGAAAAGAAATTTAACATTTTTTTCAAAGTCTGAAACCCCGAGAAAAGGTAGAGGCAACTTTGGTCAGCCCTGGAAGACCTTTGGAAGATCAGAGTATGGACAGGCTGCTCGTATTAGCACAGATGCGCCGCATGTAGGCCGGAAGCAGAGTCAGCAAAATGCCCGCCTGACAAACACTAGCCGCGAAGGGAAACTGCTTTGTTTTAAGTGTGGGAAACCAGGACATTTTGCCAAAGAATGCTTTTCATATAAATCCACCCCCCGAAAGAACGAGGGAAAGAATCAGTACACCAAACCACAGGAAACGGTAAAGTCAAGCAGGACTTATGCTGAAGTTCCTTGTCGAAAAACCCATTGTCAGGAAAACGTGTAGCTGATGGGAGTCACGGCAGCAACTTCCATCGGAAGTTACCCGCAAGAGCTGTCAGTAATTTTGTTGCAGTCCCCGTGACCCTAGATCATGGCACTCCGACAGTGGCAGTTAAAATTCAGGGTGCAGAATGAATCCTCATTGTAGATTCGGGATCCAGTTGTAGTCTTTTGCAGCAGGGGGTAGCGGAGTTACCACTCGAAAGTACCACATTTGAATCTTTCGGAGTAATGGGAGACAGCCTGAATATTGTGGGGGAACAGCAAGTCTTATTCCAAATGAGTAGAGTCACCTTCAGTCATTCATTTTTGGTTTGCAAATTGCCAACATCCGCGGATGGCATTATTGGATTGATTTTTTTTACGCCGTGGCAGGCTAGATTGGACTTCGGTAGCCTTTCTTTGAGAGTATGCCTGCATTCAAATTTGGGTTTGGTTGCATCATCACAGCACGAAGCTCTCTTGGAGGAGTGTAAGCAGAGAGGGGCGTGGCCTGATCACCCACGTTTCGATTCCCCAGAATTCCTCCCAGGACGATACTGTTGAACCAGGGTTCATTAAATTCACTAGGAACAGCAATTTGAGAAATTTTGGGGAGGAAACACCACCCAAGACTAAAGAAATTAATCCACAGCCGCAAGAAGAAGTACTGAATGATTCTGAATTGTGAACAGTCATCAGCAAGGAAACAGTTGTGTTGCAGCCCAGAGCTAGGCATACACTACTAGGAAAAGTACAAGAACTAAATTCTAGAAATCTCTCCTGCCTTTTTTGTGTGGAACTGGCACATGTACATATTGAAGGCATATGCGTGGCCCATGTTTTAACTAGACCTAGTGTAGCAATACACAGAAGTCAGCCAGTTAGAAAAAGCGCGCTTTCCACTAGTTGCACTCAGTTAAACATGCATGCGCCAGACGTCCCACATGATCTCAAGGTTAGTAAGCAGCTGAACAGCACTCTGGAAATCAGATATCCCCCTGATTCTATAATGCTGATGATTGCAAACTTTAGTGATGAGGAACTGACCTTACCTAAGGGAACGATACTTGGGGTAGCCCAAGAGAATTCTGAGAAATTAGTTGTCTCAGTTAGCTATGAGGATGACGCGAATAGAGGTACAGAGCAGACATTTTTTTTCTGGAAACAAAAAAGAGTTACCTAAGGGTTTTAAGAAGTATATAGATGAGAAGCTAGCACATTTGTCTCATGCCGAGAGGAAAATTATATGTTCTAATTATATATGCAGGGATTTTCCACGATGATGAAGACAACGATTTTAAGAGTACTAATGTAGTAGTGCACAAAATCGAGACAGGAGATGCAACTCCTATAAAGAAGGCACCATATAAAACCCCATTTGGTCTAAGACAGGAGATGAACAGGTAGGTTCAGAATATGTTAGATAAAGGTGTCATAAGTTCAAGTCATTCTCCCTGGTCATCGCCAGTAGTGTTAGTGCCGAAGAAATCTGAGAATGGAGTCCTGAAATACAGGTTTTGCATGGACTTTCGGGCACTGAACGCTGTCACTAAGTATGATAGCTATCCTTTACCCCGATTTGAGGAGACAACGTCGACCCTCTTGGGTAGCAAGTACTTTTCTGTACTAGACTGTTACTCAGGCTTTTGGCAAATTAATATCCATGAGCCACACCATGAAAAGACAGCTTTTTCAGTACCATCATTAGGACATTATCAATTTAATAACTACCGTATGTATTGTCCAACAGCCCAGCTAGTTTTCAAAGGTTGATGGATCTGGTCTTGAAGAACTTGACAGGAACGGAATGTTGGGTATTTATAGATGACGTTATTGTCCATTCAGATACAGCACAAGAGCATGCCAAGAGATTATCTGACGTTTTCGAACGGTTTAGAAGAGCCAGTTTGCAACTTCAACCAGAGAAATGTGTCTTTGCAAAAGACAAGGTTACATACTTAGGATTTGAATTGTCATACCGCGGTATTGAAGTGTCGCTGGATAAGGTGAAAGCAGTGCAATCAGTGAAAGATGTTAGATTAATCCTCGGTTTAGCGTCTTTTTTACCGCAGACTTGTACCTCACTTTGGTGACAATGCAAAAGCTTTGACACAGCTAATGAAGAAAGATAAAATATGGAATTGGAACCAAGAATGTCAGGAGTCATTCGATAAGTTGAAGAGTAAATTAAGCAACACCCCTGTGTTGGCATTTCCAGATTTCAAAGTACCATTTATATTGACGACTGATGCTTCAACAGTAGGACTAGGTGCGGTCTTGTCTCAAGTGCAGGAAGGCATTGAGAGACCCATTTCTTTTGCAAGCAGGCAGCTTAATAAAGCAGAGAGCACTTATTCAGCATCAGAACTAGAGACTTTAGCAGTTGTGTGGGCTACAAAGTATTT
>Ga0131853_10002768_pt1 | contig 31403 bp, 21 predicted proteins | sample TergutLab28metaG_FD_92764 | JGI IMG/M metagenome (GOLD analysis project Ga0131853, IMG submission 92764) | Labiotermes labralis P1 segment gut microbial communities from Petit-Saut dam, French Guiana - Lab288 P1 (version 2) (version 2) | ecosystem: Host-associated > Arthropoda: Insects >... | reverse complement strand
CATCGGAAGGCCGTGTAGATTTCAGGGAGCTTGTCAAGGATTTGGCGGCAATATTTCGTATGCGTATTGAGCTCAGGCAAATCGGCGTCCGTGACGAGGCTAAGCTTTTAAACGGCATGGGTATATGCGGCAGAAGCCTTTGCTGCGCTACTTTTTTAGGTGACTTTCAGCCTGTTTCTATTAAAATGGCTAAAGAGCAGAATTTGTCTCTTAACCCGACTAAAATATCGGGTATATGCGGCAGGCTCATGTGCTGCCTGAAATATGAGGAGGAGACTTATGAGGCCATAAATAAATCGCTGCCTCATGAGGGCGACATTGTTAAAACCCCTGATGGCAATGGTGAGGTGCTTTCCGTTTCAATACTTAGGGGCATTATTAAAGTAGCTGTTCGTAAAAAAGATAATGACATGACTAACATAGGCTATTATAAGGCCGCCGAACTTAAAATAGTTAAACGGAAAAAGAACAAGGAAAACCCAAAAAATGAGGACAACGCCCCCGAACTTAAGGAAATAATGGATGATTAACCCTAATGAAAGGTTGGACGACTTACACCGCTGCGGTTATATGATTATCCAAGACCCAAAGCGTTTTTGTTTTGGGATGGATGCGGTGCTTTTGACGGGTTTTGCCTCGGTTTTAAAAAGTGAGGCGGTTTTGGACTTAGGCACGGGAAACGGTGTAATCCCTATACTGCTTGCAGCAAAGACCAAAGCTGGTAAGCTGGTGGGTATAGAGCTTCAAAAGGAAAACGCTGACATGGCTGCAAGAAGTGTACTATACAACAAGCTGGGTGAGCGTATAGCTATTATTCAGGGTGATGTAAAAGGCATTGAAACTCATGTAAAAGCAGGCTCATTTGATGTAGTAACCTCTAACCCGCCTTACATAGAGTTCGGCGGCGGTTTAGTTGGAGAGCAGTCACCCAAAGCCATAGCCCGGCATGAACTTTATTTAAACCTTGATGATGTGGCCAGGGCGGCGGCCTACTCCCTTAGGTGGCGGGGCCGCTTTTATATGGTTCACAGACCGTCAAGGCTAACTGACATAATGTGTGCACTTAGAAAACATAAGCTGGAACCAAAAGCCCTGCGCTTTGTACAGCCTTACGAAAATAAGGCGCCTAACCTTTTGCTGGTAGAAGCCTCTTTTGGCGGCGGTAAGGAGCTTAAGGTTTTGCCGCCGCTTGTAGTGTACGATTTGCAAGGTAATTATACTAAGGAGTGCCGTGATATTTATTATGAATAATATAGAAAAGGGGACTCTTTACATCTGCGGTACGCCTATAGGTAATTTGGAAGATATTACCATTCGCCAGCTTAAAACTCTTAGGCTGGTTGATTTTATTGCCTGTGAAGATACGAGGCATACGTTAAAGCTTTTAAGCAGATACAAAATTAAAGCAAGGCTTATAAGCTTCCATGAGCATAATTATAAGAAAAAAAGCGACGATATTATAGCCCTTCTTTTGGAGGGGAAAAGTGTAGCTTTAGTTAGTGATGCGGGTATGCCTGTTATATCTGACCCCGGAGAGGGCATAGTTAACTTATGCAGGGCGGCGGGTATAACTTGTACTACCGTTCCCGGGCCTACAGCTCTTGTGAGCGGGTTTGTTTTATCAGGGGTTAAAAGTGATGGTTTTGTGTTTAGCGGTTTTTTTCCAAAAGATAATAAAGGGCAAAAATTAGAGATTGAACTGCTTAAGCGCGAGCCTAAGGCCACAGTTTATTATGAAGCGCCCCATAGGTTGAAAAAGACACTTAGCTTGCTTCTTAAAAGTTTGGGGCCGGAGCGCTCTGCCGCTGTTGTGCGTGAGATTACTAAAATTCATGAAGAAAGCCGTTATGACACACTGGCTAATTTATATAATCACTTTGATGAAAATGAACCAAGAGGCGAGATTGTGCTCCTAATAGAGGGGACAGGGTTAGTTAACGGCGGGGATAGATTGGAGTATGATGGCCTAACTATAGAAGAACATATGAAAATATACCTTGAACAAGGGCTGGATAATAAAGAAGCAATGAAAAAAGTTGCCAAGGACAGAGGTGTTTCTAAGCGGGATATATACGCCGCCCTCCAAAAGGACAGATAGAAAAGCTCTACATTTTTGTACAAATTTTCCTTTTAAATAGGCCGATAAAGTAGTAAGGAGAACTGCGTCTGTACAGAAAGGAGCATTTTACATGGATGTAAAACAATCCGGTTTTGGAAGTTTGCCGCGCTTTGGAAAAGGGCTGGCGGCGGAAAATTTATTTGAAAGTGAAAATGCCGCAGTGCAAAAGTTTAACAACATGACAAGTTTAATGGAGCTGCTTGATTTTTTTGAGTCATGGCTTTCTAAAAGCGAAATACCCTTTGACCAGGAACAGTTTGACAAAATGCGCTCGTTTCTTGAAGAAATGGCAAAGGTAACAGAGCAAAACAAAGCGGCCCGTGAGCAGCTTGAGCGGGATATGGTACAAATGAAAAGGCGCCTTGTGGAAGGTATGCTGGAGATTATACGCGGGCTTAACGCCAAACTATACACCAAGGAAAGCTGGAGGGCCGCCATGCGTGATGTGGAGCGGGGAGTTAGCCTTTACACCGGCAGCAAAGAGCCAAGCCGCGGGCAGTTAGATGCTGTACTGAGATATTTACGGAGCGGCATTGCTAAACTGGAGCCGGCTCAGTCAAAAACCGACAAAGGAAAAGAGTTTGAGAGAGAAAGTGCCCTTTCGAAGCTTAAAAAGATAGGCGAAGGTGAAGCAGACGCTAAGAAAATGGCGGCAGGCAGCAATGACCCCAAAGCCGGTACGTTTGACGTGTCAATAGGCGGCCTGGACTTAGCCGCCGGGTCGGTGGTTGTTGATGTGGTTTAGCGCGTAACATATTGTGTGCTTTCCTTCAAGACAGTGTTGCAAAATAATAGACATCTTGACATAAGAAGCTTTTAACGGCGAAAAACAGGCAATACGGATGGCGCCTTGCCGGAGGCCACCCGCTGAGATTAATTATTATAGATAATACCAATTATAGTGCGTCACAGTTCAACTTAAGTGTAGTTTCTTAAGTTGAACGGCTATAAAATATTTCAACAGAAAACATAACCAAATGTTATGTACGTTTATTAAGCATTGTGCACAGGGAGCTTTTCGTTTCCTGGGCTTGCTTTTTTATTAAGTTTTATGTATGTTGCTCTTGGCTTTTTTTCTTATATATCTACCCCATTTTTTGTTTATTTCGTTTGTCTCCGGCAAGGCTCACACCCCACAGAAAACAAAAAAGCGCAGAGCACGTTAAATTAAACGTACACTGCACCCTGTCAAGGCTTACATTTTCTACGAAAATGTAAAGCTATTTGGCGGGGGTATAAAACCCTGCCAAATTTCAGTTCACCCCAAACTGCTTTCGTAAAAGCTGCGCTTTTGCTTAGCAACGCGGGGCTTCTGCCCTTGAGATAAAATACGACTTGTAAAGAGAAAGAAAATGTCGTATAATGTGTGTAGCGGTGTGAGCTTATGCTCGTTGTGTACGTGAAAGTGGTCACGTGTTCAGGGTGGGGGAAGTTTGCCCTTCCACTCACCTGCCGCCCGCTGTTGATTGTTTACAACGACGGGCTACACTTTGCTGTTTCCTGATGGTATTTATTATACAGGCTATAAAGTTAATTTACAAGCATTTTTTGAAAATTGTTGAAATATGTGCTAAAAACCCGTGGGGAAAGCCCCACGGGTTTTTTAAACTAAAGAAAAACCGGCCACAAGGTTTTAGTGTCCTCTGCTAATTCTCTCCAGCACTGCATCAACCTCAGAGCTAAGCTCACCTATGTACTCAAAGGGCAGGGTGTCGGCCTTGCAAGCGGCTTCCGTCTTTTCTGCAAGGTCCCAAAGAGTGTTTTCACTAAGCAAACCGGCAAGACCTTTAAGAGTGTGTGCCAAGCGCTGGGCCGTTCTAAAATCATTTTCCTCAAGGGCAGCAAGTATTTCGGCTACAACATTTTTTTGGTTGTTTACAAAGTCCTCGCAGACTGTATCGTAAAGGTCAGAGCTTTTTAAAAAGTCATCAATACTCTGTCCGCTATCCCCTGCACTGTTTGAGCCTGCCCTTGCTGCTGCCAACACTTCAGGAGGCTGTTTATCACGAATAAATTTGTTCAGCACAGAATTTAAGTGTATGGTTTGTATGGGTTTGGAAAGAAAACCGTCAAAGCCATTTTTCAAAAACTCTTCTGCTTTGCCTATAAGGGCGTTAGCCGTAAGGGCCACTATAGGCTCGGTGTAACCAAGGCCTCTTATAATTTTTGTTGTCTCTATGCCGTTTAAATCAGGCATCATATGATCCATAAAAATAATGTCGTAAACATTTCCCTCTTTAAGCTTATTAATAGCTGCGTAACCGCCGTTAACAGAGTCTATCTGCAAGTTATAAAAATTCATAAGCCCACGGGCAACGTAAATGTTTGTTTCCACATCATCTACAATAAGTACGGAGCCGTAAGGCATAGACTCAGGCGTAAACTTCATTTTTCTGGCACCGGAGAGCACGCCTGTTTCAAGGCAGCTTAGGTTTTCTGCGGTTTCTTTGCCTAAAAGTTCAGAGCCTGAAATTTTCTGCGGTATGCGCAAGGTGATGGTGGTGCCAATGCCCGGCTCAGAGTGCACACTGATAGTACCATTCATAAGGTTCATCAGGTTGTACACTATAGGCATACCTAAGCCTGTGCCCTGTGTAAAGCGGTCTTCGTGCTCATGAAAGCGTGTGTATTCATCTTGCAGGGCTAAAAGCTGCTGCTCGGTCATGCCTCTGCCTGTGTCGGTCACTGATATTATTAAGTTAACATCATCCTCATCTTTGCGGTCATTATCTAAGTATTCACAGAGCATATTAAGTGTAACTGAGCCTGAATCGGTGTATTTAAAAGCATTTGAGAGAATGTTGTTAATAACCTGCTTAATGCGCAGTTCATCACCTAAAAGAAAGGCGGGCATATCCTCCTGGGCGTTTACTATAAACTTAATGGTCTTAGAGCCAAGATAAACCAGGTGTAGCTGAATAGTGTCTGTAAAAAGGCTGGCGACCTCATAGCGGTTTATAATAAGGTCCATTTTACCTGCTTCTATTTTGGATATGTCCAGTATATCATTTATAATGTTAAGCAGTATGCCTGCCGAATCATAAATTTTCGCAAAAGCCTCTTCTATGTCTAAAGGCAGGCTCGGGTTTTGCAGTTGTATCTCCGAAATGCCCAAGACGGCATTTATAGGCGTGCGTATTTCATGGCTCATACTGGCAAGAAACTTGCTTTTAGCGCGGCTGTTTTCTTCGGCTATCTGTGTTTTTTCCCGCTGTTCCAACATTCGTTTTACAAAGGTCATGTCATAAATGTAAGCGGCGATAACATATCTGTCATCTAAAGAAAGCCGCACAAAAGAAATGTCACAAGGAAAGGTTATGCTGTTGGAGCTGTTCAAAGTCCACTCAAATTTTTCAAAGCCTTTTTCTAAAGCAATTTCATAATGCTGCCAAAGCACTTCAAAGTCATTTTTAGTAAAAATTTCCTTACTTTTAGCAAGCGCTTCTTCTTTGCCTGAAAAACCGAATAATGACACTGCTTCTCTGTTGCAGTCGAGTATTTTAAAGTTATTGTCGATTAAATAGCAGGCCACCGGGTTCCCGTCCAGCATAATTTTATTGCGCTCTTCGGCGGCCTTAATTTTTTCCATGCTTTCTTTAGCGGCAGTTACATCCTTAGAATAGGTTACTGCAACGGCTTCGTTATTAATATTTATCCGTATGCCGACAACTTCGGTGTAAATGGCGCGCCCGTCTGCCCCTTTAAGAACTATATCGAATGAAGCATAACCATCTGTAAATACTTTTTCAAGGTTTTTAACCCAATAAGACCATGAAGTGGCACCGCCCGGCTGAAAGTAAGGATAAAACTCATTATGGCGCTGCATATATTCTCCCTTGGATTCGAGGCCAAAAAGCCACATGGCAAAAGAGTTGCAGTCAATAATCTGATTATTCTCGTTCCAATATTCAATTAAAAGCGGTGTTGACTCAAACATAACCCTGACACGCTCGGTAGCCTCTTTTTCTCTGGCTTGGGAGTTTTTAATTGCAGTTATGTCTCTTGCGTATGTAACAAGAACTTTCTCATCTTTAAAAGTTGTAGCTATGCCAAAAACTTCAAAAGGAATAATATTTCCGTCATGGTCTTTGTGCCACCACTCATAGTCTATGTGCCCGTGTTCAAAAGCTGTCCTGTAAATTTCATAGGCTTTCTCGCCGGAGTGGCTGCCGTCTTCTTGATAGTCAGGAGAGTAGGCTGCAAAATTACTTATATATTCTTGCTTGTCAGAAATACCCAGCTTTCTTATAACTTCGCTGTTGCAATCAATTACTTTTAAGTTCGAATCCATTATAGTAGTGATAATTGGCATATGGTCGAACATAAACATCATATTCTCATTTTTTTCTTTTTCGGTACTGACAGAATCCAAAAGAGCGTTTATAGCAACAGCAGCTTCTTTATAACCGCCGTCAAACCTCTTTTCATCTATACGGGCAAGGGCATTGCCTTTTTTGTTTTCATTGGTAGTTTCATTAATCTCATGAATTAGTTTGGTGAACACTAAAACCAGGCGTGAAAAAATTTTAGAGATTTCATCGGGTGCATCGGCATCTTCTGAAAAGCTTGAGGAAAAATCACCGTGGGCTACCATTGCAGCTTTGTTTTCAATGGCTTTTATTCTGAGCGTAAAAGACTTTACCATCAAAAAGGCCATTGTTACTGCCGAAACTATAGCCAGGAAAACAGTGACTAAGGAGATTGTGTTTGCTAAATTCTGTTTGGAGTGAATATCTGTTATTATTGTATTTCTGTTGTCTGTAACCAACTGCCGAAGGCTTTGCAGGTTATTTTCTGTGGCATGGGTATAACTAAGCACATTACCGTGGTCAAAGCTCATGTTTCCGCCTTGAAAAAAGTTGGTGCTGAAAACATCATAAACGATATTTACAAATTCCATGTTTTCGACCATTAAAGTAATCCGCGGGTCATCAACAATTTCAGGAAAAACCTCATCAGCCCTAACCGAAGCCTTGTATGAAGCCGCCAAATCCATAAGGCGATCATGTGAAACGCTAAGCCTGTGCTCAAAACTGCGCCAAGAGGAAAAACTTGCGCTATCGCGCCACTGAGGGTTCATAAAAGATTCCCGCAAGAGCCTGCGCATTTCAGTAAATTCCTGGTGAAAGTCCAATATAATTTCCGAGCGGGCTGTCATAAAATCATTATTGTAATTATGTAAGCGGGATATTTCAGCTACAGTAATGCTGGAAAAGATAACTTCTGCAATAAAAATTACAATAATCAGTGAGAAAGAAGCAATTAATTTTGTTAAGATAGTAGTGTTTTTTATCTTTTTGAGCATAGATGAGCTCCTTGGCCTATGGATTTTCACAGCTATTTCTCTATTGTAATATAAAGGCCCGGTGTTGTAAAGTATTGGCTTATTGCAAAAGCATATCAATAGACCTCTTCTGAAATTGTTTCACACAATTTTTCTCGCTACGCCCGAAAATTGTTTCAAGGAAAGCATTTTTGAGCTTAGCTCAAAAATACATGCACAAAAAAAGTGCAAAAACGTCTGTTGTTTAAAATTGCTTCAACGTTTGATTTCAGAAGAGGTCTAATGCTTCAACCTGGTGAATATCAATTTTGTATTCATCCATTGCTGCAAGTGGCTCTTATACTCGCTAAACTTTAAAAGCAGTACAATAAAACGCAGAATTTTTTCTGCTGGACTAGGAGCAAACTTACCGCAGTACTCACAGCGGTACGAGCTAAGTTTGCGGCACCGGATTGCAGAAAAAAGTCAAGCTTTATGTATTGGTTTTAAAGTTTAGCGAGTATATACTTGGCTGCAAATAAAAACCCCGCCAAAGGGCAGGGTTTTTATTTGTTATGTTTATTATCCAACAAGTTGAAGGATATTTTGAGGAGCTTGGTTAGCTTGAGCAAGCATAGATATAGCAGCTTGCTGGAGTACGTTAGCTTGAGTAAATCTCATCATTTCTTTAGCCATGTCAGCGTCACGAATACGAGACTCAGCAGCAGACAGGTTCTCGCTGGCTATGTTAAGGTTTTCAATAGTGTACTCAAGTCTGTTTTGAACAGCACCCAGCTCAGACCTTTGAGATGTTACAGCACCAAGAGTATCATCTAAGCGGTCTAATAAATCATCAATCTCACTGCCAACAGCAACAAGGTCGATTGCAAGAGCGCCTGAAATAGAATCCCAGCTCATGCTCTCTATTTCAACAGTAATCTGCTGGTTAGAGTTAGCTCCAACTTGGAAAGTAAAGGCATTTGTTGAGCCTCTTTCTTCAAGAGCATTGAATAAGTTCGATGCTGCTTCAAGGATTCTGGCGTTATCACGGGCTTGTTGTGCATCGTTTATAGCAGTAGGGTCAGTCCAGGTAAGACCGGTTGCAGTTTCAAGGGCATCCAATAAGTTTGTTTGAGCATCAAGCGTAGTCATATCTTGGCTGGCGCCGAAAAGTAAAAGCTCAGCAATGTGGGTTCCGTTATTTGTCCAGTCAGCAAGGTCAGCGGCTCCGCCAAGGTTAAGATGGCTGCCAATTAAATTAAGTGCACGCATAACTTGGTTGATATCACCTGTTGAAGGATCTGTAGGGTCAAAGGCAGCAATATCAAAGTTATCAAGATTTGTAGCCCAGCCTGCGCCAAGACCTGAACCGCCTAAGAGGTTCATAGTGTTAAACTCTGTTCTGGCTGAAACTTCGTTAATCTCATCAATTAATTGGTCAATTTCATCTTGAATACGACCGCGGTCGTCATCAGTGTTAGTGTCGTTACCTGATTGAACAACTAACTCACGTACACGAACAACCATTTCGTTAACTGTATTAAGTGCACCCTCAGCTGTTTGTATGAGGCTGATACCGTCTTGAGAGTTTCTTGAGGCTTGGTCAAGACCGCGGATTTGCGCTCTCATAGTTTCAGAGATACCAAGGCCTGCAGCGTCATCAGCTGCGGAGTTGATTCTAAAACCGCTGGAAAGTCTGGCTGCGCTTTTTGCCTGCATGCCGCCTGTCATACCTAAATTTCTGTGTGAGTTAAGGCTCATTACGTTAGTTCTTACTACCATGTTAGACATAATTATCCTCCTTGTGCAGCGAACGCCAATCTTTTTTGGTTCGTTTCGCTGTTGCAGGGGGTTGCCCTGCTCCATCTGCCCATTCCTTTGGGTCAGACGCCTGATAATATTTATCAGGAATTTTAAAGTCCAGAGAGTAACAACCGGCCGGGTTATACTAATCTCAGTTAACATCATAGACTATCTTTGCGCTAAGCTCCTTAGTTTGTCTTACGAAGTTCTTTTACTTGGAAGCTTTGCTGCGCCTGACTCTCTATGTGTTAATTTGAGGCTAGTGTTTGTTACCTCTTGTGACTTTCAAGTTATATATCGGCATTTGAGTTTTTGACTTAAGGTTTTCGGCGTTCCAATATATGGAAATAGCGGCAGCCTATATAAATAGCGGCTTAAACGGCAATAAGCGAGGGATAGCCCCTCGCTTATTTTGCAGCCAAATTCATATAAGTGACATTTATCGCTCATCAAAAATCCTAAAATACGACCAATCTCTGTATAAAATAAGCGGCATAAGCTCATCAGTTTCCATTTCAAGGCTTGATAAACCTTCAGCATTAAAAGCTCTTGTTTCAGTTATTATAGGAAAGCTAGTTTTAACATCCTTAATAAAATCCCAGAAAGGTGAAGTATTCTTTATGCCTAAAATATCAAATACATAAGCGCCTAAAAAGGAAGAGGAAAATAAAAGCGCGCCATCTGACGGCGAGGCGGAGGAGGAAGCTAAATCCAGCGGGTGCTCTATCCCGTACAGTTCTTTTGCTGCTTCATTAAACCAGATTATAAAAGGAAGCCTAAACAGCCGTGTCAAATCTGAAAGAGAGCCGGGCTCGTGTATATCAGGAAAAAAAGTATCATATATACTCCTGCTAAAGCCGGGCAGGTGGTCGCCGAAATATATGAGCACTACGGGTTCTTCTGAGTTTTCTAAATGACGAACAAGGCGGCCAAGCTCAACATCTGCATCGGCCAGGCCGTAAAAGTAATTTGAGAGGGCATTTACATCATCCTCACTTAAATCCAAATCAGCTGCGAAATTTGGCACGGTAAAATCTATACCGTCATAGGCATACTTGTAGGGGTAGGGCCCGTGGTTTTGTATGGTTACAGTAAAGTTGAAATAAGGTATGCCCGGGTGAGTGCCGGTATGCTCTTCAAACAGGGCTATGGTGCGGCTTATAGTATCTGCTTCATTAATATACCATCCCTTTGTGGGAATGCCCTCAAATTCATCTACAAAGATAAGCCGCTCAAAGCCCAGATATCTATAAACATTTTGCCTGTTGTAAAACCAGCCAAAGCCGGGGTGCATAAACTCAGAGCGGTAGCCTATAGAATTTAATATAGTAGCCATAGACTGAAACTCAGAGTTTATCATGCGAAAAGCAAAAGGCGTACCGCGAAAATGCCGTGTGTTAAGGCCTGTGAGCACATCAAACTCTGTATCAGCCGTACCGCCGCCAACATTGGAAACAATGATTTCACCGTAAATAGACTGTGTTTTTATATCCCTCCAGTTTTCAAGAGGGTCCCTAAAGCCTAAAAAGTCCAAGCCGGGATGCAAGGCCATTTCAGAAAATGCTTCACCCATAATCATTATAATGTGAGGTTTAGTCTCGCCCTTAAGCCGCTCTGTACCACTTATATCAGCCTGTTGAATTATATTCTGCACTGCGGTAGGGTTGTAGCCGTCAGGCCGGGTGATTCTGTCAGTATTAAAAGCATATATAAAACTGTAGATAAAGCCGCGGGAGTTAAACTGATTAACTTGATTATAAATGTTTCCGGCAACGTGCAGACGGTTGTTTATGGCGGGGCTGTTATAAAGCGCTGAGTTTAAAAACACAGCGGCAAGTATGCAGCCAAGTACACCTGCTATTCGAAGTTTTGGGCTTAAGCTTAAACTTCTTATTATCATTGCCGCTAAAATAGCAGCAAAAATGTAAAAAAGAGCTATCAGTATAAAGGCCGGCACAAACCCTGCGCCAAAACTGCCGGCTATACTCATAACTTCACCGCTAAGAAGTAAATCCCAGGGCACTAAGGGGTCGTTTCTTGCAAGTATTTTAAAGCGGTTGGAAAACCCTAAAAATAAACCAAGGGCACCTACTATAGTAGAGGCAGTAGTTGCACCGAACCCTATAAAATAGAGCAGCAGCATGAGCAAAAATATTGGCAGCCAATTTAAAAAAAGACTGAGTCCAAGGCTTTCACCGGCGCTGCTTATTACATCAGCAAAGGGGAGAGGCTGTAATAGCAGTAAAAATAGCATTAAAGCTAAGCTCATTAGAGATAGAAACAATAGAGACTGCCGGATATTTAATTTAATTAAGCATATTTTTGAAGAGAATTCTTTAAATTTAATCATAGTAATAGTATTTTAGCTTTAATGTGGTAAAATGTAAAGGTGCAGCGCATTAAGTATTTATGAAAGGATTGATTAAATGGGAACAAAAACAAGGGAAGAGATAAATGATAAGTATAAATGGGACATAGCAGCAATGTATGCAACAGATGACGAGTGGGAGGCTGACTTTGCCTGGGTTAATGAGACAAAAACATCGGTAGCCGCTTTGAAAGGAACCCTTGGAGACTCTGCCGAGAGCCTTCATAACTGCCTGGAGCAAAAAGATGGGCTTTTTAAAAAGGCAGAGAACATTTATACTTACGCTCATTTAAAGCAGGATGAAAATACAGAAAACCCTACCTATCAAGCTCTTTCCGCCAGGGTTGACAGCTTGCTTACAGAAGTTGCAGCTGCGCTCAGCTTTGTAGAGCCCGAAATTTTGGCTATAGACCGGGCAAAACTTGAAAGCTATATGAACAACTTTGAACATCTTAAACTCTACAAACATTATATAGAAGGAATACTGCGTCTTAAAGAACATACTCTCAGTGACGAAATGGAGTCTGTTCTTGCAAAAGTTTCCGAGATAGGTCAGGCCGCCTCTAAAATTTTTACAATGCTCAATAATGCTGATTTAAAGTTTGGAACGATTAAGGATGAAAACGGAAATGACAAAGAAGTTACCCACGGCTCTTATATCGGTCTTTTGGAATCTAAGGAGCGTTCTGTGAGGGAAGCTGCCTTTAAGTCTATGTATGGTGCCTATATAGCCCATAAAAACACTTTAGCAGAAAGTTATGCGGCTTCTGTGAGAAATGATGTGTTTTTCGCTAAGCAGAGGGGATATGCCTCATGCCTTGAAGGTGCTTTAAAAGGCAATAATATACCTCTCAGCGTTTATCATAACCTTATAAAAACCGTAAATGACCATCTTCCCAGCCTTCATAAATACATGGATGTGCGCAAAAAAGTATTAGGGCTTGACGAGCTGCACATGTATGATATTTATGTGCCCCTTGTTCCTGAAATTAATACACATATTGAGTATAACAAGGCTAAAGAAACGGTGATAAAATCTATAGCTCCTCTTGGAGATGAGTATGTAAACGAGCTAAAAGCGGGCCTTGAAGCTAAGTGGGTGGACATTTATGAAAACAAAGGCAAAAAAAGCGGTGCATATTCTTGGGGCTCTTACCTAAGCCATCCCTATATTTTGCTGAATTATGACAATAAAACTAATGATATGTTCACCCTAACTCATGAGCTGGGGCACTCTATGCACAGCCATTTCAGCCGCAATAATCAGGAGTATGTTTATGGGGACTATACAATATTTGTGGCGGAGGTAGCCTCAACTGTAAACGAGGCCCTGCTTATGGAGCATCTTCTAAGTACAGAAAAAGATGATAACATGAAAAAATATCTTATTAATTATTACATGGAGCAGTTTAGGGGCACTGTGTTCCGCCAAACCATGTTTGCAGAGTTTGAGCTTAAAACTCATGAAATGGCCGAAGCAGGTGAGGCACTTACAAGCCAAGCGCTAAACAGTATGTACAGAGAGCTAAATGAAAAATACTTCGGTAAAACTGTGACTTTAGATGAAGAGATTAACTATGAATGGAGCCGTATACCGCATTTTTACAGACCATTCTATGTATATCAATATTCAACAGGATATTCAGCCGCTATAGCCCTTAGCCAAAAAATACTGGCGGGCGATAAGGATGGTTATTTAAAATTCCTAAAGTCAGGTTCAAGCATGTACCCCATTGATCAGCTTAAAATGGCAGGGGTGGATATGGGCAGCTCTGAGGCTGTAGACTTGGCCCTTAATGTGTTTGACGGGCTGGTAGAAAAGTTTGAGAAATTCTAAGAATCTGTTTATCATAAGGGCGAAGACCCCCGTTACTAAGCCAAAGTTTACTTTGGCGAAAGCAGCGGGGCGAACAGGCTTTAGGGAGGGGATTTTAGTATGGACTGTATATTTTGCAAAATAGTAGCCGGCGAGGTTCCGTCATACTGTATTTACGAAGATGAATTGTTCAAAGTGATATTAGATGCCTACCCATCTTCTGTGGGGCACTCGCTTATTCTTACAAAGAAACATTATGAAAATGTCTACGAACTGCCGGAAAAAGAGGCTGCGGCACTTATGCCTCTGGCTGCCAAAATATCTAAAAAACTTAAAACTTCTTTGGGCTGTGAAGGGTTAAACATATTACAGAACAATGGCAAGGTGGCGGGGCAGGTAATAAATCACTATCATTTGCACTTGATACCGAGATATATAGGTGATGGAATTGTAATGAAGTGGAGCATGGAAAAACCGCCGGAAGAAGATTTCAAAAAGGTAATGGAAAAACTTGGGTGTTAGTATCAGGCGCATAACCCTTGTTGAAGCAAAGAGCGGTAAAAAAATGCCTGAAACAGGTTATGCACCGTTGCTATCTATAAAAAGTGAGGAATAGTATGGAAAAATACACCGAAATAAATGCAAAGACCATAGACAGTTGGGTTGCAGAGGGATGGCGCTGGGGGACACCTATATCGGAAGAAGCTTGTAAAAAAGCTAGGGCAGGTGAGTGGAACGTTGTTTTGACACCAAATTTATCAGTTCCAAAGGATTGGTTTCTGCCTTTTGAAGGCGCAAAAATACTTGGTCTTGCCAGTGGTGGCGGCCAGCAAATGCCGATATTTTCCATTCTTGGGGCTAAATGTACTGTTATGGACTTATCCGAGTCTCAACTTGAAAGCGAGAGGTTTGTTGCCGGCAGAGAGGGATATGACATAAATATCGTCAAAGCAGATATGACACAGCCTTTCCCCTTTGGAGACAGCGCTTTTGACCTAATATTTCACCCTGTATCAAACTGCTATGTAGAAGATGTTTACCATGTTTGGCGGGAGTGTTATAGGGTTCTAAAGCCGGGGGGAGTTTTGCTTTCCGGTCTTGATAATGGTATGAATTATCTTTTTGACGACTTTTACGAGCCTTTGACAATAACTAATGCACTACCATACAACCCACTTAAAAACAAACAACAGATGGAAAAGGCCATAAAAAATAATGACGGCGTGCAATTCAGCCATACATTTGATGAACAAATAGGCGGCCAGCTAAAGGCAGGTTTTGTAATAAGCGGCGCATATGAAGATTTTAACTCTGAAGACGAGCCTGATGCAATGAATACCTATAAAATACCTGCATTTTGGGCAACTAAGGCAGTGAAACTATAAAGGCCAAAACCATGACCACCCGCTTAGCGGGTGGTCATGGTTTTGGCTGAGCAGTAACAGTAATATTTTGTAAGAATTTAAGTATAGTGGATTTACTTGAAAACCGATACAAAACTTAGCTTGCTAAAATTCTGTATCGGTTTCAAGCATCCACTATGTCAAGGCTTTACATTTTCTACAAAAATGTAAAGCTATTTGGTGGTGGGCATGAAACTCCCACCCTAACCGAACGTAGTGAGGTTGGTCAGTTTGCCCGCCGCTTAAAAATTAGCACCACCCCAAAAAGTCTTTGACTTTTCGGGGACCCCGGGCAAGCAAATTTTTTGAAGCGGGGGTCTTCTGCCCTTGAGATAAAATAATTTCAGTATACAAACGACAAAATAAACTGAGCGATTGAAGTAAGCAGTATAGATGATATACCTACATAAATAATATCGTGCGCCCGTGTGAGTTTATTCTCACGCTCTTCATGAAATACTCTTGAGTAAGTAGAGTGGTCTATTAACTTACTATTCCCGTATTTGTTGCGTATAAGCATAAAGGTAGGTGTCATCAACACAATAATCCCTGTAATAATAATTACAACTCCAACAAAAAAAGAAACAAAAAATACATAACGAAGCGTAAAAGCCCTAAGCGCAAATAACCCATAGGCTACACTTAGAGCTGCCGCAACGGCTAAGTATAAAATTGATGTACCTACTATCTTTTTAATTCTATTCATAATTTAAACTTTAATGAGATGACAAGCGACCTGCCTTGTTTCAGAAAACTGAATAAGTTCAGGGTCTTGATCTTTACAAACATCTTGCCGCTCAAAACATCTACTGTAAAAGCGGCAGCCCGGCGGAGGGCTTATAGGGCTTGGAACATCACCCTCAAGTATCAGCCTCTCACGTCTAATGTCCACATTAGGTATTGGTATGGCAGATAAAAGTGCCTTAGTATAAGGGTGCAACGGTTTTTTAAATATGGAGGAATAGTCCGACATTTCAACAATTTTGCCAAGATACATAACTGCAATATTCGTGCTCACATGCTTAATAACTCCAAGGTCATGAGAGATAAAGAGATATGTAAGCTTCATTTCTTTTTGCAGCTCATCCATAAGATTCAAAATTTGCGCCTGAATAGAAACGTCAAGAGCAGAAACAGGCTCGTCCTGCACTATAAACTGCGGCTTAAGCGCCAAAGCCCGGGCAATGCCTATACGCTGCCGCCTGCCGCCGTCAAGCTCATGGGGGTAAATATTTTCAAGGCGTGCTGCAAGCCCAACAGTATTCATTAGCGTACGGACCTGCTTATATAAGTCCTGCTTAGATGATGCCTTCTTATTAATTATAAGAGGCTCACCAATAATTTCAGAAACACTCATGCGAGGGTTTAAAGAAGCAAAAGGATCCTGAAATACTATTTGAGCATGTTCGCGAAAATTGCGCATTTTGTTCTTGTCGTATTTAAGTATATCCGCACCTTCAAACAAAATTTCTCCGGCTGTAGCTTCTAAAAGCCTCAGAACTACCCTGCCTGTGGTTGACTTGCCGCAACCTGATTCACCGACAAGGCCAAGAGTCTCCCCGCGGTTTATGGAGAAATTAATATCATCTACCGCATGGAGCGGCCCGCGTTTAGTTTTGAAATATTTCTTTAAATTTTTAACTTCCAGCAATTTGTCCGGCAAGGTCAGCTCACCTCCCAGTTATTTTGAATTAATGAATACCCCTTCGCTCCGATTCCAAGGGAATCCTGATAGAAAGAGGCTGATTAACCGAATTTTTATTAAGTTAATCAGCTATATAATATACACTTTACGTAATGTTTGTCACCCACATCTACACTTTCAGGCTCTACCTGTGAACATTCCGGCTTGGCTTGGTTGCAGCGCGGGTGAAAAGGGCAGCCAGATGGCAACTCTGTTGGGTCCGGCATAATCCCCTGAATAGGCACCAAAGAGTCTTCATCCTTTTCAATATCAGGAATAGAGTTAAACAAACCTACTGTGTACGGATGTTTCGGGTTCCTGAAAAGGTCAAACTTATCAGCCATTTCAACAATACTGCCTGCATACATTATGGCCACTTTGTCACAGATATCGGCAACAATACCCAAATCATGCGTTATCAAAATCATAGATGTGTTAAACTCGTGCTTTAAGTTTTTCATCAGCTCAAGAACCTGTGCTTGTATTGTAACATCCAAGGCTGTGGTAGGTTCATCTGCAATTAAAAGCTCGGGGTTACAAGCAAGAGCTATGGCTATAACCACCCTCTGCCTCATACCGCCGGAAAACTGATGGGGAAACTCTTTTGAGCGCTCAGGGCGGATACCAACTTTAAGCAGCATCTCCTCAGCCTTTTCCAAGGCTTCGCCGGCAGTCACATTTTCATGGAGAAGTATAACCTCAGCAATTTGGTCACGGACAGGTATAACAGGGTTAAGGCTTGTCATAGGGTCTTGAAATATCATTGATATTTTTTTACCGCGAACTTTTCTCATCTCAGCGTCATTTTTAGTAACAAGCTCGTCACCGTCAAATATTATTTTGCCGCCTACTATCTTTCCGGGCGGTTCAGGAACAAGCCTCATTATCCCAAGAGCGGTTGTGGTTTTACCTGCGCCTGTTTCACCAACAAGGCCTACGGTTTCACCACGCTTTATTGACAGGCTCAGGTCATTAACAGCACGAACAGTACCGTCTTCGGTAATATAATGAATGGATAGATTATTAATATCCAACAAGTTATCATTTACTGCTGTGTCCGGCATACGTCACCTCAATACAGTTTTCTATTTCTTCAAACGAGGGTCAAAAGCATCACGAAGACCATCACCAAGCATATTAAGCCCAAATATTACACAGGCTATTGCTACACCGGGAAACATAACCATATGTGCATGGTCACGGATAAATCTGCGCCCTTCGGCAAGCATAGCACCCCACTCAGGAATAGGCGGTTGTATGCCAAGCCCTATAAAACTGAGGGCGGCGGCAGAGGCTATAGCGCCGGCCATACCCATTGTGGCCTGTACGATTATTGGGGCCATACAGTTCGGAAGAATATGCTTAATCATAAGACGCACGTCGTTTGCGCCTATGGAACGGGCGGCCTCAATGAATTCCTGCTCTCTAAGGGAAAGCACCGATGCGCGAACTATGCGGGCATACCCCGGTATAGCGCCTATACCCACCGCAATCATAACAGAAACAAGCCCCGGGGTTAGTGCCGCAGCAATTGATATGGCAAGCAATATGTTCGGTATGGCAAGCAGTATGTCTATGGCGCGCATTATAATGTTATCAACCAGCCCTGAATAGAAACCGGCAATTGCGCCAAGGGTAACACCGGCTACCAGAGCAATACTTACAACTACAAAACCCACCATCAGTGAAATTCTCGACCCGTGAGCTATTCTGGCAAATATGTCACGGCCAAAGTTATCTGTGCCAAACCAGTGCTCCGCACTTGGCGGATGAAAAGTGTTCCCAAGATTTTGTATGTCGTAGCCTGGGTTAAGCTCATCAGCCGGTGCTATAAAGTCTGCCGAAAGGGCAAGCAAAAGCAGCATCATTATTATGAACAGACCCAGCATTGCAGTTTTTGAGTGCCTGAATCGCCGCCAAACATCATACATCTGACTACGTTTCTTGTTTGATTTCGCGGCTGCTTCCAGCGCAGCCTCTTTAGAAGGGTATATCATTCTATCCACCTCACTTATACTGTGACCTGATTCTTGGATCGACAAACGCGTAGAGTATATCCACAAGCAAGTTAATAATGCTGAACGTAATTGCTATGAGCAGCACTCCGCCCTGAATTACAGGATAGTCGCGCATACGAATTGCTTCGACCATGAAGCGGCCAAGACCGGGGATTGAATATATTGTTTCAGTAAGTATAGCCCCGCCTAAAAGTGCACCGAATTGCAAACCTACTACAGTTATTACGGGAATAAGCGCGTTCTTTAGTGCATGGTTAAATATAATCTTCGACATTTTTTGGCCTTTTGCCCGTGCTGTACGTATGTAGTCTTGACGGATAACCTCAAGCATGGATGAGCGTGTCATACGCATTATAATAGCCGCCGAAGACACACCTATAGTAAACGATGGCAAAATCCAATGCAGCGGCGTATCAAACCCCGACGAAGGGAACCAGCCCAGCTGTACCGAAAAAGTCAAAATCAGCATAAGCCCCAGCCAAAAGTTAGGGATGGAGAAACCTAAAAGACCAATAATTGTCGCAACATTATCAAATATAGAATATTGTTTTGTCGCGGATATAATACCCAGCGGTATGCCAAGGCACACAGCCACAAGCACAGACATAAAAGCAAGCTGCATTGTGTTGGGAAATCGCGCGATTATTTCGGTAAATACCGGCCTGCGTGATGCAAAGGACATACCAAAATCAAGCTGCAAAGTATTCCCTACATATCTGCCGAACTGGACAAGAAAAGGCTGATCCAAACCAAGCTGTTCACGCAGCGCTATCATGTCCTCCTCAGTGGCCTGCTCACCCAGTATAATCCTTACAGGATCACCGTCGGTAATATATGTCAGCGTAAATATAATAAACATAACACCAAGCAGCACAGGAACCATCATGCCAAGTCTTTTAAAAATGAATTTGTGCATATAGTGCACTCCTTATCAGAAAAACGCATACTTTGTCTCAAGGGCAAAATGTAAAGCCGTGACTATAGCTGTATCACTTTAAAAGTGATACAAGCCCAAATGCGAACACAGTTCACATTTAGCGCACTTTAATCCCTTCGGGATCGCGGTGCGGTGTGCGCAATCAAATTTAAAACTTGCAACGCAAGCGTTGCAGTTTTAAATTCATTGCGCTAAAACAAGCTAACCGTTTAAGTCACTGTATTTATACTTTAAAGCGCGGCTTGCGCTCTAAGCTTGGCCGCGCTTTAAAAACCATTAAAAGTACGATGTAAGATTTCTATTATTCTACAAAATAAACTTCCCAGAATACAGAAGAACCCGGAACATAACCTCTTACAGCAGGGGTAGAAAGGTCAAGTTCTTCGCCGTGGCGTACAAACAACACAGGAATGTCTGCACGGATTTGGTGCTGAATGTTTTCATAAAGCTGTCTGCGAACATCTGAGTTTACTTCCGAACGGCCTTCGTCAAGCCATCTGTCAACATCAGGGTTATGGTAGAAAGCACGGTTTCCTGCGCCGCCAAAGTTGCTGGAGTGGAAAACGTTGAAAAGCTGAGAATCCGGATCCGGGTCGCCGCCGCTCCATCCAATCATCATCATATCGTGGTCGCCGTCAGTTGTGCGCTCAATAAATGTTGCCCACTCCAAAACCTCAATATTAACAGAGATATTGATAGCCCTAAGCTGGTTTTGAATCATTTCAGCCACATCAGCACGGGGTTGGTTGCCTGAGTTAGTCCAGAAGTTCACGTTAAAACCGTCAGCATATCCGGCCTCAGCCATTAACTCACGGGCTCGCTCAATGTCAAATACATAAGGTGCAGTTGACACATGGTAATTACTCATTGGAGTCATAGGGCTGTCGGCCACTGAGCCTGAGCCTGAGAAAGCAGCAGTAACGATTGCCTCCATTTGAAGAGCGTGAGTTATCGCCTCACGAACACGCAAGTCCTGAAGCGGCCCTTCATCCCTTAAGTTCATAGCAACATAATCAAAAGAACGGTTTGACCTTCTAAGCAGGTTTACATTGTCAGTAGTTTCCGCTCTGGATATGTCAGAAGGAAGAATAGCAATAGCGATATCCGCGTTACCTGTTTCAACCTCAATAAAACGGTTGGTCTGCTCGGCTATTTGCCTGAAAGTCATTTGCCTTATAGCCGGAGCTTCGCCCCACCAATCATCATTACGCTCAAGTACAACTCTGTCACCAAGTATGTATTCTTCAAACTTGAACGGGCCTGTGCCAACAGGTCTGTCTGCAAAAGCATCATCGCCTATTTCACGCACGAGCTGCTCCGGTACAATGGCAAGTATACTAAAAGAAAGTCTGTTGAGTATAGGAGCATAAGGATAGTGCAAATGAATGCTGATATTATAATCATCAATAATCTCTATGTAGTCAACCATTTCAATATAAGCACGGTGAGTAGGAGATGCTAAAGCGCGCTCAATTGAAAAAACAACATCAGCTGCGGTAAAAGGCATACCATTGTGGAAAGTTACGCCTTGGCGCAGTTCCATATTAACAGTTTGACCGTCAGGCATACTCCAATCCACTGCAAGCGCCGGTGAAAGCTCATTGGTAATCGGGTCTAAGCGCATAAGCGGGTCATACATGTTATTTCTTACAAGCGAAGCAGGATTGTCAATTGTCGCATGTGGGTCAAGTGAATTTGGCAGTGTGGCAACCACTATCATAAGTTCATCGCGGGCTGAAGGCTGTCCGCTGTCTGCCGGGCCGCCGCTTGTGCCTGTAGCTGTCGATGTTGTTGCTCCTCCTGCATTGTTGTTGCCGCCGGATGTTGCGGGCTGCTGTGCTGCCGGTGAACAAGCGGCCAAGATAAACGTCGCCACGAGTAAGATAGGCAATGTCTTAACAAGATATTTTTTCATAAATTAATGCCTCCTTAAGGTTTATTAATTCTCTAGCTTCTTAAAAACTATTACAATAGTATAATATTATTATTGATACGTGTCAATACATAAATGTCTAAATTTAACATATAGCCGGTGACTTGCCCTTTCGCAAGGAGCGCAGCATTGGTTAATACCTATGCGCAAAGCCTCAAGGAATATAACCTGTTCACTTAAACGGCGTTTACCGGCTTATCAAACAGCCTTTCACATCAGAACCTAGTATTGCGGCGGCTTCTTTCGGGCTAATCACATTATGGTATACGTTGCGCAAGGTCATACCTATAGTTTTTTCAAATTTATATCTATTCACATAATTCAAATCCTCTTCACCGTGAGGCATTGGGTTGTTTGCCATATCATAAATGGCGCTGTACCAAGGATGTATATTTGCAATATCATTATTTGTGTATGCAGTTTTATGCGGCGATAACCCTCCCAAACGAGTGAACATGTTTGCGTTGTTTTTGCCGCAGGCCCACTCTATAAAACTGAGGGCCTCTTCTTTATTTTTGCTTGCGGCCGGAACAGCTAAAGCGCCGCCGCCAAAATTCAACCGTGACATAGGTATACTTGAAAAATCAATCCTACCTCTATAACGGTTTTTTCTTATGTCAACCAAATCAGATGTTTGGGAGGCAGTAATAATTTCAATAGCTGTTGTGCCTTCAAGCAAATGTAATATCCCTACATCTTTTTTGCTTATGTCCGTTGCCGTTATTGAATATTTCATCATTTCTATGAGATTTTCAAGCGCTTCATGAGCTATTTCCTCATTAAAAGCGAACTGCTTTTCGCCATCTACTATCTTGCCGCCAAAACTTAGATACCGCCTAAAAAAATCATAAACAATAGTGGTGTTTTCATTAATTGTAGCCGTTGTGCCAAAGGCGACAGGAGAATCTTTAGTGTACTCTCTTGTAAAAAATTTGGCCACGGTATTAAACTGCTCGTAAGTTTTAGGAACGCTGAGCATAGACCCGTTAGCTTCCAGGTATCGTTTTTTTAGAACGGCATCGGCAAATAATTCTCTGTGATAAACTTGTAAGTACATATTAAAATCGAAAGGGATGGCGAATGGCTCACCATCTATATATGAAAAATAGCGCACGGGATTTTCAAGCATAGTACATGTCATTCTATCAAAAAAACTTTTATCCATTGGCATAAGAACCGATTTTGAAAAGCCGGGTGTAGTAGTTACATTAGTTCTTATAACGTCGAAATATAAACTGCCTTGGCTAAGAGCCAGATTTTCAGTTAGCTCCGCAATTGGTAAAACAACAAAATTCAAATCAATATTGGATTTATGAGTAAATTCGGAAGCCATTCTCATAAGTGCCGATGTCGACTTTAAATTAGGAAACAAGAGATTGAGAGTCTTTTTTTTAGCAAAATATCTCGGTGTATTTACAGTTCCTTTAAAACCTTCAGGTTTAAGAGGTTGATAGCAGCTTTCCTTTTTTTCCTGCTTTTCTACCAATTTGTAAATAACCTCAGAGCAGTTAAGCCCTAGATTTGAGTAATTCATTACATAGTGACTCAAGTCTTTTGACAGTTGCCGGGCAGAGTGAGATAATGTATATATTGCCGGAGAATTTTCGGTTGCAGCTATAGAGGAGGCCTCTTTAATACTTCGGTACAAATCTTCATTAGAGCATACAACAGCGTCAGGCAAGGGTTTCTTTGAAAAAATATCAAAAGCAGTGCTTATGGAACCTATGAAACTAGAGCTGTATACAGTCACATTTCTGCCTTCACTGCCGTTTTCAAAGCCATCAAAAAAAGCTTTTTCGAAAATACTTTCATTGGAATAGTAATCAAGCCCAATAACTAAGCTAAGACTTTTATACCCCTTACCTTTAGCAAACCGGCCCATTTCAAAGCCGGCGGCCCTATAATCATATCCGAAATATTCTTCTGCCCCGGGGGGAGTGCGTTCTACAAAAAACACCTGACTTCCAAGTGTCCTTAAGGGTTCGTACTCATTAATATCATGTGTAAAACAGCTAATTGACACAACAATTTTAGCCCTGCTTGACAGTATGCCCTCTATGGCCTTACATTCGTTATAAGGCGATTCTCCTGTAGTGTACAGCATTACCCTGTAATCTTTATCCTGAAAATATTTGTGTAAGATTCCATAAAACGCAGAATACCTGCTCTCATCTATACTGGGAAGAATTATTGCAGCAGTATTAGTCAGTGAATGTTGTGAGCGCAGTTGCCTTGCGTGGTCATTAAGAGAATAGCCAAGCTTTTCACTTGCTTTTTTTACCGTTATAATCTTTTCCGCTGAAACATTTCCCCTGTTATTAAGTACATTTGATACGGTTCCGTAGGAAACGCCTGCAAGCTTAGCTATATCTTTCATCGTTGTCAAAGCTAACACCCTCCGTATTTAAAATCTGTATTCATAGAGCGATTGAGCGCCCTTTCAGCTTATTTTCAGCTATGCAGTGTCAGCGCCTCCCGGCAGATTAGCTTTGGCAATGGTGCATAGTCTGTTTCACACGATTTTTTCGGACTGGCAAAACGAAAAATCGCCGTTTTCCGTTACCCGTTAAAGCAGGCTTTAATGGGCAACCGCTTGCCCGCACTCACGGGCAAATCCCGTTGGTCTGCCGCGCGGTTTTAGGCGCGGCGTAGACTACAATGCTTGTCCTGGCTGCCTGGGCGAGCAGTAAATGCGTAGCATTTACGACCAACCCGAAAAAAATCGGTTCAACATGGGTTATGCACTGCTGCTTTGGCATATGCGTCGTCGGCGCTTCCTTGCCTGGCAGAAAAACGCTCGAAAATTCGCACAATCCATCTATGAATACAGGCTCTTAAACTGTTTTCGCCGCTTATAAATTTCATGCTGTGTATTGACACGTATCAACAATAATAATATACTATGCTTATAAATGCAAGTCAACATAGAACTTTCGTAGTTTAACGGGGAGGATTACTATGGGTGGTATAAAAAATAACGAATTCATAGATACTGTTGCAGCCGCACTTGATATTGAACGAATGTATAAAGACGCTCTGGCTTTTTCTAAGCTGCACAGATACTCCGGTTCTGCTGATGGTGAAAAGGCAGTAGATATTATCCTTCAGCGTATGAGCCAGTTTGGTGTATCTGCCGAAAGAATAGAATATGAATTTTACAGAAGCCTCCCTGTTTTTTCAGAGCTGACTATTAATTTTGGCGGTGAGAAAAGAACTTACAAAGCAACTCCATTTGTTTACAGCGGTGAGTGTGAAAACCTAAGTGCAAAAATAGTTTTTGACAAAGGGTATGTTCCCGGCACAAAATCCCACCGCCTTTTACAAGCGGAAAGGTGCAATAATTTTAAAGGCAATATTGTTTTTACATATGATTCTTCTTTCGACTTCATTCTTATGGCCAAAAAGTACGGTGCAGTTGCAATAGTCACTTCCTGGCCTCTGGACATAGCTCACCACGGCACTGCCGGCAGAGTATGGGGTATTCCCGAGCCTTTCGACTTGGATTATAAATATCCCGAAATACCTTACACAGAACTTCTAAAAAGTAATGCTGATGAACTGCTTGAACTGCTTGATATTGGTGATGTTTCAGGTATCCTCACCGTAAAAATGGATAACGGTATTAAAAAAAGCAGTATGGCCATAGCTGATATAAAAGGCGCAAGTGATAAGTATGTGCTTATTTCCGGCCATTATGACAGCTGGTATGAAGGCATGACAGACAATGGCGTGGCAAACGTAGCCATGGTTGATATAGCGCGCGTATTCAAAGAAAATGAGGGACAGTTATACAGGGGGGTTAAGCTGGCATGGTGGTCTGGTCATTCTGACGGGCGATACTCAGGCTCAACCTGGTATTATGACAATTATTTTGAGGATTTAAAGAAAAACTGCGTGGCCCATATTAATATGGATATCTGCGGCTGCAAAGGTTCAGATTTAGTTGGTTTCAACTCTTCTACTTTGGAAGGCAAGGATTTTACGCGCGAATTTCTATTTGCATATAATGAAGGCGAGCCGCCGGCGGCTGATAGGATGATAAGGTTCGCCGACCAAACTTTTTGGGGAGCTAATATTCCTTTTGCCATTATGCCCAAGTTTTCTGTTAAGGATATAGAAACGCAGCCATTTTATTGGTGGCACACTCCTGAGGACGGCATTGATAAGGTTGACAAGAGCATTATGCAAAGAGACGCAGAAGTAATAATTAAATTGGCAGCTTATTTTGCCCAAATTTATCCTCTCCCGGCCCACTTTGATGAGTTTATTTGCTTAATGGAAAATAGGCTTAAAGAAATTGCAGGAAATTTAAGTGAAGCCTTTGACCTTAGCAGAATTTATCCTAAACTGGACATTTTGAAGGATGTAACAAACAGGTTAATGTGTAAACTTCCGAAAATTCAAGATTCTGATGACATAATCCTTAAAGCAGCAGGAGAACTTGCGCGGATATCCTTTACTTACGGAAGCCCTTACCAGCAAGACGAAGCCGTTGAGCGTGGCCTTTTCCCGGTACTTTCGTCAGCTATGGGTATAAACGATAAAAATACCGACCCTCTGTATTTGTTGGCTTATAAAAATGCTTTTTTGCGTCAAGTAAATAGAGTCTGCAGCCAGCTTGACAATGTTATTCAAACTATAGAAAGCGTGCTGTAACAACCATTTCGGGAGGATAATTATGTTGTTAAATACTTTGCCGGAGCGGCGCAGTAACCTCTTTAACCTTTTACCCGACAGCACTTTGGCGGTTTTATTTGCCGGAGATGAGTGCCATAGAAGCGCTGACAGCCTGTACAGGTACACTCCAAACAGAAATTATTATTATTTAAGCGGCCAACGTGAACCGCGCGCGGTTTTTATGTTATTGAAAACCGACAGTCATAACCAAACATATTTGTTTATAGAAAGGCCGGAGCCGAGAAAAATAATGTATCGCGGCGAAATGCCCGATGCAGGGCAAGCCCGTGCAAACTCCGGTGTAGATATCGTCTATTACATAGACCAGCTTGATGAGATTATCGGGCGCATTATGTTGCGTATTTGCCCTGTAAATTTCTATGCTGATTGCACAAGGCAAACTTTAAATGAAAGTATGGACCTTGGCTCGGTTTTTGTTCACAAAATGATAAAAAATTATCCTCATTTAGTGCTCAAAGATTTAGGAACAATTATTGGAAATCTGCGCCGCATAAAAACTGCTGACGAAATCACCTGTTTACGTACAGCAAGTGATGCTACTGTTTCAGGTATGACCGAGCTTATTAAGAAAATTCGGCCCGGAGCATGGACTTATGAGCTTAGGGCTGAGTTTGAGTATTACCTTACCCGCAATAACATGGAAAACAGCTTTCTCCCTGTTACTACATCCGGCAAAGACACTCTCTCCCTTCATTACAGCAAAGAAGCGCAGCTTAATGACGGCGATATTGTTTTGGTTGACCTTGGGGCGGAGTATGACTGCTACGGTGTCGATATTTGCAGAGTTTACCCTGTAAGCGGCAAATTTAGTGATATTCAGCGCCATTGGTATGAGGTTGTTTTGGAAGCGGAGCTTGAGCTTATATCCCACCTTAAGCCGGGGTTTGACATGAAAAATATAGGGCCTCTTGGTGATAAACTGCTTACCGGGCCGTTAAAGCAAGCCGGGCTTATCACTGACAATAATGAGATACGTAAATACTTAGACCACGGTATATATCACTTTATTGGGCTGGACGCTCACGACGCTGGTGAAAGCTGCGTTCTTAAAGCCGGAATGGCTTTAACGGTAGAACCGGGGCTTTATCTGAAAGAATTTGGATTTGGAATCCGAGTGGAAGACAGCATACTTATTACAGAGTTAGGTAATGAAGTTATGACTAAAAACCTGCTTTCATCAGTTAATGATATTGAAAATTTTATGAAATAAGATCTACTTTATAGAAAGGAAAGTTTAATTATGAGATTAATGAAAATGTCAAGCCCTCAGGTAGCAGAGTACTTTAAACACAGTGATACAGTTCTTTTGGCTATAGGCAGTATAGAAAATCATGGTTATCACAATATTTTAGGTGTAGACACTCTGGCACCCGAGCGCATACTTGAATTGATTGAAGAAAAATCTAATGTTTTAATTGCGCCAACTATGCCTTACGGTGCTGCCGATTCGCTTCTTGGCTTCCCCGGAACAGTGTCAATAGGGCAAGAGGCTTTGTGCGCGGTAGTTGATAAAATAGTGGAAAGCTTATATATGTGCGGTGCAAAGAAAATTTTGTTCATAAACGGACATGGCGGTAACATAGGTGCATTAGAGCGTGTAGGTTTAGAGTGGTATCATAAAGGGGTTATCACTGCAACACTTAATTGGTGGACTATGGTCAGCGGGCTCAACCCGGATTGGAAAAGCGGGCATGGCGGAGCGGTAGAAACTTCAGCTATGATGTACATAGACCCGTTACTTGTAGACCTTTCAAAAGTTCGCGAAATGGAACTTAAAAATGACTTGGGCGAGGAGCTTCCGTCAATATCTTTTAGAACAGTCGAATACAAAGGTGTGCAAGTTGCTGTTAACCGCCCGGTGGCAAGCCACACTGATAACGGATGGGTTGGGGATTTTGACCATCCAAGCGGCTCCAGTGCAAAATACGGCGAGGATATGTTGACTGCCGTTGCGGACTATATTCTGGATTTTATTGAGATTTTTAAAAAAGTTAAGATTTGAAAGCTCTTATAGCTAAGCATGTAAAGACAGAAACACAAAAATGATATTATAGTTCATTAAGTTTAAAACGGGCCAATCGAGTTTGCTCGATTTGGGCAGATTAAACTTAATGAACTATATTGTTCAGACTGAAGACAAACCCCATTTGCCGGATTGCGAATGGGATAAATTTTGGCTCAAAACATAAAGAAAGCAAGATAAGGGCAGTGGCAGGCCCCCACCCAACTAATACCAATCCTAGATTAAAACCTGTAGTTTGAGCGCCGCCCCAAAAGCGCGAGGTGAAGCGCTTTTGAGGTGCTTTTAGGCGTGAAAAAGTACAGGTTTTAATCAGGATTGGTATAAATTTTCCATTATGCAATAGCGAGAAACAGGAAAAAACGGTGTATAGTAAAATGATTCTGAAACACTAACGCAAAAACGCATAGATTTTTTTGCAGAACAAGGACTTTGGTTCCGAGAATACCCAAAGGTATTCTCGTGGTTCAAAGGACGAAGTTATGTGAAAAAATGTAAAGTTTTTGTTACTGGTTTAGAGTCATTTTACTATATATAAATCTACTTAACAAATTAAAAAACCGCCTATCCTATTGATAAATGGCGGTTTTTATCAGTGGAGACAACTGGGATCGAACCAGTGACCTCTTGCGTGTCGAGCAAGCGCTCTCCCGGCTGAGCTATGCCTCCTCGGGGTCATTGCAGCACATTTGATATATTTAATATCAAATGTGCTGCAATGAATAGGTTGAGCTTTCAGTAGCTTATATCATCAAAAACCGCAGGAACTAACTGTTTAAAATAGTCAAGCATAGGTCTGGCTATTTCACACATTTGCGGGTGAGAGCCGCTACTGGTTCTCAAGTTAAAAAAGTGCCGCCACTCCCTTAAATTCATAGTGACGATTATTTCGGTTTTAAGACTGTTTGGAAGTACAGTTCTGGCCTGTTCAGGGGTTGCTCCCATTGAAAGAAGTTCTAGGTAGGACTTTTCAATAAGCTCCATAGTTCTGAGCCAAAGGTCATATTTTTCTACATCTTCTTCCCAAAAATACGGCCTTATAAACGTAATTTCATTACCGAACTTATCTTTGGAATAGTTGCAGTACCTTGTGCTCTCTTGACTGAAGCTGGCTATACGATGGCGGACTATCTCATGAGAAACACCTCTGTCACAAACTATAAGAGCAGTAATCTTTTCATGCTCTATGACAGATTCATGCCCTCTTGCAATTATATTGGCTATAAATTTTTCTGCCGAATCTTCTTTGATAAGATGCTCGCTTTTATAGCAAATACGGCCGGCTTCTTCAAGGTTTTTAAGAATAAGTAAACCATCAACATTACCTTTTATGGAGAAAGAAGGTTCAATAATTTTCATCTGCAATACACCTCACTACGCTAAGAACCTGTATTCATAGAGCGATTGAGCACCCTTTCGGCTTATTTACTGATATGCAGCGCCTCCCAGCAGAAAAACGTTAGAAAATTCGCATAATCCATCTATGAATACAAACTCTCAGCAGTATATCACCATTTTCTGGAAAAATCAATCATTTATTTTTGTGGTTTTTCTATCCACATTTACCAAAGCATTTACCTCAGAGCCTACAAGCATGACTATGCATATTAAGTTAAGCCAAATCATAAGCAGCATAATACCCGCTACAGACCCGTATAAGGCGGAATGGTTTGAAAAATTATTTACATAAATGCTAAAGGCACGGCTTAAAATCACCCAGCACACCACTGTAAGGCAAGCGCCGGGCAAAAGGTCGCCCCAATGTTTTTTTCTTGCCAGAGAAAACCCATTTATTGCCATTACACTAAGCAAAAGTATACCGACAGATATTATATAACCAAGGAAAGAAAAAATAATATTCAAAAAGGCAGTGTTATAAAGATGGTTTATCGCAAAGCGGTAGATAGCGTTATTAAATATCAGCATAACAAGGGCAGATACTATAGCAATGGCAAACACAAATACCAGCGCTACAGATATTAACCGCCTGTGGAAAAAATTCCGTCCGTCAGCCTGACCATAAGCTTTATTTATGCCCTTCATAGCCGAATTGAAGCCGCTTGAGGCAGAAAACAGCATTACAATAAATGATATAGACAGTATTTGCGGCCTTCTAATTTCAAACAGTTCTATCATAAAAGGCGCAATAAAATCCATAACATCAGGCGGAAGCGTTTGGTACATGCCTTCTATCAGTAGTATCGCATCAATATCAAAATAGCTTGCAAGGGCCATTAAGAACAATATAAAGGGAAAAAGTGAAAGCAAAATTTTGAAAGTAAGGTCATTTGCTTTTGATATAAGATCGTCATCCTTAATCCCCTTAAAAAGCTCAATGATAAAAATATAAAAATTAGTCATTTGTCACCGTCTCTGTATAGCAAACAACATATAAAAACGGTTCAAGCTACGCGGCAAAACCGCCCCTAAAATACTTCACCTGCTAGGGCCTGTTGACACTAAGCTGTCACAGGCCTTTGCGGCCGCCTCATTGCTATACTTCGTCTCGGCTCACTTGCAAACTACTTCCAGTGTGCAGCGTTCGCCGCTCCTCGTCTAGCTAATACCAATCCTAGATTAAAACCTGTAGTTTGAGCGCCGCCCCAAAGCGCGGGGTGAAGCGCTTTGGGGGTGATTTTAGGCGTGAAAAAGTACAGGTTTTAATCTAGGATTGGTATTAGATGCTCCTCGCAAAATGTATGTGACCCATTAGTGTCAACAGGCCCTAGTCAGTGAGAGTTTACGGCAGGGTTCAATGCCGTAAACTCAAACGATTTTTGCCGTAGGCAAAAAGGCTCGCATTTTCGGGGTACCGCTTACTTTCACCTTTTAAATTGTCGTTTGCTATATTTTTGCTTTGCAAAATCAGTTACGCTAAAGTTTCCGCGGAATCTCATATATAGCTGTATTACTTTAAAAGAGATACAGCCCAAATGTGAACATATAGTAGATTAACTTGAAAAGCAGCAAGTCAAAGGGTTCGCTCCGCGAACTTCGCTGCGTGAAGCGGGAGTTTGAAGCCCCGCTTCACCACAAAACGCTCACCCACCGCTTTCGCCGAAGCTCACGCTTCGGCATAGAAGCGGGGGCCTATGACCAACGGTTAATCTACCCCATCATCTCGATTCCTATGGAATCTCAGTGAGTGGGACGTTCACATTTGGCGCACCTAGTCAGTGAGAGTCTTGTGACGGGCTTTAGCGTCACAAGCTCGAACAGTTTTTTCGCCTTTGGCGAAAAAAGACTACATCTTAATCCCTTCGGGATCGCGGTGCGGGACGTTCAATTAAATTTATAGTGGAATTCCTTTGAAATAGTATCGGAAATTTAGCTTGATAAAT